>Ga0123335_1000806_pt1 | contig 52633 bp, 37 predicted proteins | sample BiotimSIPDNA_2_FD_89707 | JGI IMG/M metagenome (GOLD analysis project Ga0123335, IMG submission 89707) | Anaerobic biogas reactor microbial communites from Washington, USA - Biogas_R2 time_0 SIP DNA | ecosystem: Engineered > Bioreactor > Anaerobic > Unclassified | place: Washington, USA...
CAAATATAACGGCTACCTATTATGCATTACTTTATAAGACTGAACTATTTTATTGAGTGCCGGGGACGCGGCAATCTTCCCCGGGGCTTGCATAGCTTAAAGATTGCTTCGCTGCGCTCGCAACGACAGGACGGGGGCCTTCAAATCTAATCTGTGTTAATCTGTGGCAATAAACCGTATTCCTGACCCAGCTCTGCTGCGCATGATATGTCTACTGTGAAACCTCTTTCTGCTCTCGGCGGGGCGGTTTGGGGCCATAGATTTGGTAGTACTGACACTCGATCCTGCCATTGTATAGTTTGCGCTTTTTATCAGCCGAGCGACCTAGCAGCCGTTCAAATTCCTTATGCTGGGTCAGCACATAGAAGGACCAGGTTTCAAAATTCTTGCGGAATATCCCGCCCATCTCACGGTAGAGTCTTTCCACCGCGTGAACATCCTCCAGGCGCTGGCCATAAGGGGGGTTGCAGACCATGAAACCATATTTCTCTTTGGTCTGTACCTGATCGAGTGCCATGTGTTGGAAGTGGATCTTGTCCTCTACTCCAGCCTGGCGGGCATGATAGCGGGATAGAGAAATCACTCCGGCATCGATATCACTGCCCCGGATCTTAAGCGGCAGGTCTCTGCGGATAAGATCATTGGCTTCTCTCCTGGCTTCCTGCCACAGCCGGGCGGGTATCAACGACCATTTCTCGGCGGCATATTCCCGCTTCAGCCCCGGGGCTTGATTCATGGCAATGAGAGCAGCCTCGATAGGCAGGGTGCCGGAACCGCAGAAGGGGTCCATAAACAAACGATCCGGATGCCAGCGAGATAGGTCGATCATAGCCGCCGCCAGCGTCTCCTTGAGCGGTGCAGTGGCAGAAAGCTTACGATAGCCGCGTTTGTGCAGGCCCGCCCCGCTGGTGTCCAGCGTAAGTGTAGCAATATCCTTTAATAAGGCCACTTCGATATTGTAACGGGGCCCGGTTTCTTCAAACCATTTCTTATGGTAGCGGTCCTTCATACTCTCCACTACCGCCTTCTTAACGATAGCCTGGCAGTCGGGCACACTGAACAATCCCGATTTTATTGACTTGCCCTGTACGGGGAAATTGGCATTGACCGGCAGCCAATCTGCCCAGGGTAAGGCCCGGGTCTGGTCAAACAGCTCTGTGAATGTAGTGGCCTTGAATTCCCCCATCTTAAGCAGCACCCGGTCCGCACTGCGCAGCCAGAGATTGGCCCGGCAGATGGCTGATAGATCAGCCTTGAAACTCACCCGGGCATTCTCCACTACCACGTCTTCATAACCCAGATTTTTGACTTCCCGGGCCACCACCGCTTCCAGCCCGAAGGAAGATGTAGCGATTAGTTCAATCTTGTCCATAATATTTGACCTCATTTTCTAAACGATTATTACTATACTAACCTGATGCGCAACAATATATAATGTGCTACCCGGTGCTGACCCACCGTAAACTCCATAAATAATTATAACAGCTGGCAGATTGATAATCCCTCACTATTAAGGACAATCAAAACCCCCCGCTGGCATACCGCTATCGGTCTGTCGGCGGGGGATCAGTTATCAATACTATGTTGTAGAATGCGACTGCTTTGGAGTATCCTACTCAGGTTTATCCTTTTTGCCCAGACCGGAGTGGTCACGGCCGGTATAGTAGTTATACCAGGCTGAGGTCTGGTAAAGGTCCCAGTTCACCGGCGGCAGGTACATCTTTTCCAACTGGTCTTCCTCATGGTATGCCTTCAGCATCGCGTAAGCCTTGACCCATATACATTTCTTTTCATGGGGATACACCTCGCACCAGCCGTTGAAGCTCCCGCCACAGGGTCCGTTGCGCTGATTTTTGGGACATTGTGACATGGGGCATTGATAGGCGATATCCAGCAAGGCGCAGTCACCGCAATCCTTACAATCATTCCCTACCACCTTGAGAAAATGTTCAAAACCATGTTTCCTGGGGTCCTTGACCCCCTTATAGTAACTCTCCATTGCCGGGAATAGGTTTTTACCGGGAGTAAACAACAAGTGGTGGAAAAATCGCATCATCTGGTAATTGAATTCAACCGGGACATCCCCCGGCAGGCCGGCTCGATTGACCGGCTGCTTGCTATTGAGCCCGGTAACGGAATCCTTTTCATAATAATAGAAGCCGCCCGGCTGAGGATAATCGAAATAGCGCAATAAACTCGACCAATCACCAGAAAGCTCCTCTCCGGTCTCAATTATATATTTGACCTGTTCATATTTCAGATTATGCCCGCCGATATGCACACCGTCATAGCCCATTCCCTTCATGATGGCATACATCCTGGCCGCTCGCAGCAGGCGAGCGCCGACTCCCTTGTCTTCAGCGGCCTTTTCAACATCCAGATCTGCCAGCAGCTGATCCGTGACCACACAACCCGGCAGTTCATTGGCATTCATCATACGACCGGCTCCATAAGGCAAGATATAAATATTACCTATCACCGGAACATCGGCCCGGTAGTTGCGGACAAACTGCAATACCTCATGGAATTTACGGGCATCGAAGCCCAACTGGGTCACAATAAAGCTGGCACCATGATCTATCTTCTTTTGCAGTTTATAATACTGCGCCATCAATTCCGCCTCGTTGGCCTTGAATGGCGATACTACCGCCCCGGCAAAGAAATCGCTGGGCTGATGATTGACCGTGCCTTTTCCTGCCGGTACCTCCAAGCCTGCATTCATGCGGCTGATTAAATCTAAAATATGCACCGGGTCCAGATCAAAAACCGGTTTGGGCCGACCCTCATAACCACTGACCGGGTAATCCCCGGTCATTACCAGCAGGTTTCTCACCCCGGAGCGATCCAGGGCGTAAAGTTCAGATTCTATGCCATTGCGGTTCTTATCCTTGCAGGTAAAATGGACCAGCGGTTCGATGCCCAGCTTAATGATCTCAGCCCCCAGGCTGGCCGCAGACATAGCCGGCCGACCACCCGGGTTGTCAGTCAGAGTCAGGGCATGCACCAGCCCATCCTGCGCTGCTTGTCCCGCTGCTTTGATAGCATCTTCCTGCGACTTTTCACGAGCCCCCCGACCGGGTACCAGTTCCCAGGTAACTGAAAATACATCTTTATTCAGTAATGAAGCTTTAAAACCGTTAATCAAATTCTCCTCCTAGTTAGAACGTAATCATGTTTACTCACGAAGTACATATGAATTATAGCATATGTCGACTATCACTTTTTGGCTCCGCAGAACCAGTATCTCTGTCAGCCGAAACTGTTTCATAATCCATTACTATAACGTATCATCACTTACTTGACTATAGCATTTTTTATGGTTATCCGTACTAAGGTTTCCATTAAAAGAGCCGCCCGGCCTTTTGGGGTAACTTTTTTGCGAATATGAGCAGAAATGCATTAGATGCTATTACACCGGGTTTCGGCATTCGAACCCCGGTGTAATATGGTGATTGGCAGGTATTAATTAAGGGCTTGCTGATCTAACCCCAGAATATCCAGGGCTACCCGGACCAAATCCGGGTCAAACTGACTTCCAGCACACTTTTCCAATTCCCTTTTTACTTCAAACTGGCTGGCCGGCGTCTGATATGGCCGGCCGTAAACCATCACATCATAGGTATCAGCAATGGCTACTATCCGAGATAACAGCGGAATATTAGAGCCTTTGATTCCCAGCGGATAACCCTTGCCGTCCCAGCGCTCGTGGTGATGCAGAATGGCTTCAGCGATCGGCGCCATTTCTGGTGAACTCAACCCAATGCGGTATCCGATCTCCGGGTGCTTCTTGATAGCCTCCCACTCCTCTGCTGTCAGCTGCCCGGTTTTTTCGAGAATGCTGTTCGGTATGGCTATCTTGCCAATGTCATGCAATGCCGCCAGCAGGAGCAGGTTATCCATTTCACTGTCAGGAAGTCCGACGGCATGACCTATCTTCTCAGCGGTCTTCTGCATGCGCTCGCAATGCTCCCTGGTTTCATGGCTTCTGGTCCAGAGCGTCTTTTCCAGGGACATAATAAAGCGGCTGCGGGCACTGCGGGTCTCCAGCAATTTATTGCGGTACATCTTGTCCTCGGCTTCTTTAATTACCTCGTGGATATCCTGCTCCGGATGACTCTTACAGGCCAGACCCAGTGACATACTGGTCTGGAATGGCACCGTGTCGACCCGCTTGCAAGCCTTCTTAACACGGTTGTAAACTTTGTGAGCAGCATCATAATCACAACCGGGGAGTAATACGATAAACTCGTCACCGCCCCAGCGAGCCACTACATCCTCGTGGCGACAGAACCTCTTCAGGGTCTCCGCAGCTGTTACCAGGAGACTGTCACCATGGAGGTGACCCAGGGCATCGTTTACCAGCTTGAGGCCATTAACATCACCCATAATGATGCTCAGCGGCAATTCCCGCGCAGTATCCAGCCGTTTCAATTCCTCTTCAAAGTAGGCCCGGTTATAAAGCCCGGTCAGCTTATCATAAAAACTAAGATACCGTATTTCCGCCTCGGTTTGCTTGCGTTCTGTGATATCAGTCACTATACTGAGCAAACACTTTTGCCCGTCGATATCCAGCATTTCCGCCGAGTATGATCCCTGGCGCTTTTCACCGCTCTTTCGGCGAAAGACTATTTCCATATCCCTTACCGGCTGCTTGTTGAGCAAGCTGTTTACTACTTGTTGCCGCTGGTTGGTATCAACCCAAAAGCCCAACTCCAATGAGGGTTTTCCCAGTATCTCTTCCCGTTTATACCCGCTGACTCTGCAAAAGCTATCGTTGACGTCTATATAGCGGCTATCCTCCATGACAGAAATAGACATGGTGGCCGGACTGGCATTGAAGGCCTTGGAAAAGCGCTCTTCAGAAAGACGATGGGCGGCTACTGCCGATTTTTGCTCCGTGATATCGACAGCCAGACCGACATAATATTCAGGATTACCGGCTTTATCAGTGACCGCCGAACCGCTGGAAGAATGCCATCGCCAGCTTCCATCGATATGTTTTACTCGGTATTCGACTGGTTTATGCGTCTTGCCGGTGGTCATGGCAACATTAAGAAAATCCCGACAAACGGGTATGTCGTCGGGATGTATTAATCTTTCAAAGGACTGGCCGCGTACCTCGCTTATCTCTTGGCCCAGAGCATCAGTCCAGCCGCGGGAAATGAATAGGAACCGGCCATCCGGGGACAAAGTGTAGATTATCCCGTTGGCATTGTGCAGTATGCTGCGCAAACTGGCCTTGTTTTCCTGCAAGGTTTGCTCCATCATATGCTGCCCGGTGACATCAGTGCCCACGCATATGGCATAGCTGGTCTCGCCGCTGTCATCCCAAAACAAGGTTATGGTCCAGCTTATGTAGCGTATATCCCCTGCGGGGTCTAACCAGTCGGTTTCGTATTGATCCTTGAGTATCAGGGCTCCTTTATTGCTCTTGGCCCGGTCAAAAAATGCCTTGGCGCGTTCAATATCACCCGGGCAGAGCAGGGAGTCCCAGATGTAGCTGCCCTTCAATTCTTCCCAACGATGACTCATCATCTGTTCACAGGCATGACTGTGCCTTAATATCCGTCCCTTGTGGTCGCAGAATAGGATCAGCTCATTGGAAGCAGCTAGAATAGCAGCATTAAGCAGGCGTTCCTCCCGCAATTGTTCTTTCTGAGTGCGGTTGGCTAGCCTCATGCTCTCCAAATCTATTTTACTTTGCCATGCTTGGGGCGAAACACCCCGATTGCGTTCTTTACTACTATTCATTATTGTCGCCTCTTAATATAAATTGACTACTTTATACCTATAATATTAAGACTTTAGTCTATTTTGTCAAACAATTGTCGATATTTGTCTATATTTTTGCCTTTAGTTCAATTGAAACCTATCCATGCTGCCCAGTACTTTAACCGCACCCTGAAGTCGCCGCTCTTTTGTCAAGGACTAAGGCGTTTTAATGTCCTGGTACCTGTTGTACAATAGAGTAAAGATCAGCCCGTGCTTAGCATTCGGGGCGCAGTATCGATCAAAGCGCCTTTATCAGTGTTTCTGGCTTCTGGCACAATATGTGTTTATGAATAAATCGCAAGAAGAAAAACACAAAGGGGGTTTTTGTATGGAAACTGCAAGCAGAAGTCCGTTCGAAACGATTGCTAGCCTGGCCCAGACTCAGATGATGTCGCTGGGTTCGGAGCTGGAACGACAGGCGGTGACATTAAAGGAGCGTCCCGCTATCATCTTTGAGGAACGCACCGTCACCTTCGAAGAGCTTAATGCACTGGCTAACCGCTATGCCAATCACTTCAAGTCACTGGGACTGCAAAAGGGTGATGTGGTAGCACTACTCATGGAAAACCGGCCGGAATTCCTGATCGCGGCTTCCGGGCTCAGTAAACTGGGTGTGATCGTCTCCCTCATCAACAACGGGGTACGCAAAGATGTCCTCGCTCACGCATTGAATATCTGTGATGCCAAAATGCTGATCGTAGGGCACGAACTGATGGAACCATTTCTAGAGATCCGCGAGCAAGTACACCTCCAGGAACCTGGCTATATTTTTGTCGAAAATGAGGGTCGGGATCTTCCGGTACCGGAGGGTATCATCGATTTGCAGCCGCTGCTGGCGGCAGCCCCTGACCAGAACCCACCTGAGACCACATCGGTCACCAGTGATGATGTAATTGTCTATATATATACTTCCGGCACTACCGGTTTTCCCAAGGCCTGTGCCGTAACCCAGAAGCGCTGGCTCATCCTGGGTAATCTATCCGAGATCGTGGGCCAGATGACGCCTGAGTCTGTACAGTACATGGTACTGCCGCTGTATCATAACAGCGGTTTCGATATCGGTTATTCCGCCACTATTATCTCAGGCGGCGCTATGGTCCTCAGGCGCAAATTTTCCGCCCGCAACTTCTGGAGTGAAGTTCGCAGACACAACGCTGACCTGTTCATTTATGTAGGCGAACTGTGCCGTTATATCTATAACCAGCCGCCACAGCCGGACGACGCCGACAACCCTCTAAAAAGCGTTATCGGCAATGGGATGCGCGGAGATCTGATGGTGCCTTTCAAGGAGCGTTTCGGAATTCAGACCTTAATTGAGATCTACGGGGCTACCGAAGGCGTCGGTTCTTTCCTCAACCTGGCCGGGATCCCCGGAATGTGCGGCAATCTCAGTATGCTGGGCAGGCGCCAGGGAGAAGTGATCAAGTTTGATCTGGATACCGATGAGATAATCAGAGATGAGAATGGTTACGCCATCAAATGCTCGGCCGGAGAAACCGGGCTCCTGGTCTGCGAGGTCAATGACTTGAACGTGTTCGCCGGCTATGTCAATAATCCCCAGGCCACCACCGAGAAATTGATGCATAACCTGCTCCAGGAAGGTGACTGTTATTTTAACAGCGGTGACCTGGTCGCCCTGGCCGAGGATGATTATTTTTCTTTTGTGGACCGCATGGGAGATACCTTCCGCTGGAAGAGCGAAAACGTTTCCACCACCCAGGTTTCCAACCTGGTTAACCACTTTGGGCAGATGGAGGATGTCAACGTCTACGGCGTCCAGGTACCCGGAATGGAAGGTCGCTGCGGCATGGCTGCCATCAAGCTGCTGGAGGGTGAGACCCTGGATTGGGCCAAACTGGGGGCCTTTGTCTGTGAAAAGCTGCCTTCCTACGCCCGGCCCTATTTCATTCGCTTGCGCGACACCATCGACGCTACAAACAGCTTCAAGCAGGTGAAGACCCAGCTTCAGAAGGAAGGCTTCGACCCGTCAGTGATTAGCGATCCCCTTTATTTCCTGGACCCCGATCAGAATGTCTATGTCGAACTTACTCCGGAGCGCTATGCTAAGATAGTCGACCACACCATAAAGTTTTAAGGATTGCAGAAAATTAGCTCAGAGGCTGGGATGTGCAAATACGCATATCCCAGCCTGCTTTTTTCTTGATTACTCCAACATGATTATCAGGAATTCAAAGTTTGCATCAATAATTTAGGGTAATATGTAGATAAGATAATATCAAATAAACGAAAGGATACTCGCTAATGAGAAGCACGAAAGCGGTAGCGACATCTATGTTTGTGCTGGTCCTGGCCGGGACTTTGCTGGCCTGGCCCTTTCGGCAGTATTTTGCAGGTGGGTTGCTCTTCGCCGCTTGCTCGGCGGCTCTGGTTGGCGCATTGGCCGATTGGTTCGCAGTGGTAGCTCTGTTCCGGCACCCGCTGGGCTTAAAATTTATTCCGCATACCGCTATCATTCCAAATAATCGTGACCGAATCATTGAAGGCATTATATCGATTGTGAAAGATGATTGGCTGAGTCTGGATTTTATCAAGGCCAAAATAAATGAGTTTTCGCTTATCGACGGACTGGCTTCTACTCTGGAAAGCGAGAACGGCCGCCGCGAATTGGAACGATTGATCCAGTCTACCGCCGCCACTGCGCTGAGCGAGCTTAGCCCGGGGGATATGGCTCACTTCGTTCAGCTGCTGCTGGCGGATAATCTGGAAAAGATCAATCTTCCGCCCCGACTGGTCGAACAGCTGGAGAAATTGGTGAAAAATCTTTATGCAGATGATCTGATCCGGATTTTGTTGAATTGGGCTATGGCGGCAACCAGTGGTGATGAATTTGAACGGATTGTCAAAAGGACTTTGACCAGAGCGGCCGCTGATTACTCCAACCAGGGCAATTTTATCCGCCGCATCGGTAAAAGCCTGGGGGAGAGCCTGGACGTCCTTAATTATGATGAAGCCGCCCGGGTCCTGTCACACCGTATTAACAGCATCCTGGCCGAAGCCCAAAAACCTGACAACCATTACCATATTAAGATCAAAACCGAACTGCAACAGCTGCAGATTGCCAACCCGGACGAAGCTGCACTGATGTTAACCACCCTGCTCAAAAACCTGGCCGAAAATGAGACCGGCCGTAAAGCGGTAACGGAATTTTTTAGCGTTTTCAAGGCACAGTTTTTAAGTGATCAGGAGCAGGACATGCCCATGACCCGTTACCTGACCAATATGGTGATTGAACAAATCAACCAGATCCGCCAGGATGAGGAACGAAAAAATAACCTGGAATTGCGGATCAAGACTGAAATAACCGGCCTGCTGGAGCACTATCACTTCGTTATCGGCAATATCGTCAAAGAAAACCTCGAGGGTCTCGATGATGCCGGGCTGGTGATTTCACTGGAAGCCAAGGTGGGCGATGATCTACAGTGGATCAGGATCAACGGCACCGTGATCGGGGCATTGGTAGGTATGCTGCAGTACCTGATCCTTCGTTTGGTATAGCCTTGCGTATATTTTCATTACTATAAAAGGGGTTTCGGATTTAGTTCCGCAACCCCTTTTATTATCATTGGCGTAGCTGTTATGCGCCTAATATAGCTTATTGCTCTTGCTCCAGATCTTCATGTCTTTCGCTTGCTGGACCAGCTCATCCCGGAGATCGGGATGGGCAATGCCGATGACCCGCTCGGCCCGCTCCCAGGTGCTGCGCCCGGCCAGGTCGCATTTGCCGTATTCAGTAATGATGATGTGAGCCTGGGTACGGGGAACGGTAACGATCGAACCCATCGGCAGCATGGGTACAATACGTGAATGCAGCTTGCCCTGCTTGTCCATATAACTGGACGTACAGCAGATTATCGCCTTGCCGCCCCGGGAAAGATACCCGCCGGTTACGAAATCCAATTGCCCCCCGGTGCCGCTGATATGACGAGTGCCCGATGACTCTGAGGAAATCTGCCCGTACAGGTCGACTTCCACACAGCTGTTGATCGACACCACGTTATCATTTTTAGCAATATTGTGCGGATCATTGGTATAGATGGTAGGATAGGCAGCCAGACCGGGATTGTTATCCATCCAATCATAGAGAAACTTACTCCCGGCGGCAAAGGCGTAGACCGTCTTGCCGGTATCGATGGACTTACGTTTATTAGTCAATTTGCCGGCTTCAAACAGATGATAATAGGCGTCACATAGCATCTCGCTGTGACAGCCCAAATCCTTGAGGTCAGATTCGGCCAGCAGTGTACCTACCACATTGGGCATCCCGCCGATTCCCAACTGGATACAAGCCCCGTCCACCATCTCTGTCATAACGTGTTCGGCAATTTTCTTGTCATTTTCAGTAGCCGGAGCCGGCGGTATTTCCACTACCGGCGAATCTGCTTCCACTATATAATCCACCTCGGAGATATGCACTAGTTCATCAAACCCGCCGCAGGCCCAGGGCAGGTCCGGACAAACCTCGACGATGATCTTCTTGGCCACATCACAGATGCCGCGCAGCACAGCTACACTGCAACTAAAATTAAAATAACCGTGCTTGTTCATGGGCGGTACCCGAAGCATGGCTACATCCACATCATCATACAGGCTCTTTCTATAGAAGAGCGGATTATTGCGATAAAGGTTGGGGATATGATAGCAATTTTCATTGTCGTGCTGGGCTCGGTCGGCTCCGCCAAAATGCCAGTTGTTCATATGGAAAACTTCACCTTCAGGATCAGCTTTCCAGATCTCATGTGACTTAGCGCTCATAACCAGACGTATCTTGATATCATCAAGCTCATCCTTGCGGGCCGCCAATGCGGCATCCAATGCATAGGGATTAGAAAGGATCTGACCCCAATCTATCCAATCCCCGCTTTTGACCACCTTAACGGCTTCTTCTGCACTGACCAGTTTAGAACGATATTCCTCCGCGATAGACAAGCTGCTCACTCCTTGTTAAATTGTTCAGATAACCCGTCCCCGAGACTTGCGCATCAGCAGCGAGGCCGGCTCCTTAAAAGGATTAACTTTTACATTTTACATGGCTATTCGCCCATTAACAAGATAGTATCTATTTGTCGAAATCTTTTACCAAATAGAAAGAAATTCAGCCTTAAGTTATAAATGGGGTTCAGTTTCCTTTGAACTGAACCCCCAGGGTGTCGTGAAAGTACTAGCAGAAAGTGTGTTCTATATTGCCGCGCGGCACGTTTTCCCAATCTAGCTAATAGCTGCGCTGTGGGGTGCGGGAGTGGTTCTTTTTCCGGGACGGATTGCTCGACCGACGATACCCGCCATACCCGTTATTGACCTCCCTTGGATTACGCAGATTCTTGACATGAATCGGCGGCGCCTCGGTCAGAATCGGCAGAGGATTCTCTTGCGGTTCCCTGGTCAATATCTTGAGCGCTGCGGCCAGCAGGGTCTCCGAATCATGTTCCTCCAGCAACCCCTCAGCCAAGGCCCGATAGCCCTGAATGTCCTCTCTCCCGGCTACCTCTAATAGGTTATTGACCACGGCCTGTTGTAAGCCGGCCAGGGCATCACTGGAAGTGGGCATGGGCTTGCGGTTTATCTTGTGTTTGATCGATTCCTCGATATATCTCAAGTGTCCTATTTCCCGGGAAGTAACAAAGGTGATGGCCAAACCGGCTTCACCCGCCCGACCAGTCCGGCCGATGCGGTGGACATACCACTCCGCATCCTGCGGTATATCGAAGTTGTAGATATGAGTCACCCCAGTGATGTCGAGCCCGCGAGCGGCCACATCAGTAGCTACCAGAATGTCCGTAGTTCCATTTCTGAACTTGCGCATGACTATGTCCCGCTGGTTTTGGGTCAGATCTCCATGGATACCATCGGCAGAATATCCCCGTTTGCTCAGAGCTTCGGCGATCTCATCGACCCGGCGTTTGGTACGGCCGAAGACGATGGCCAGATCAGGGTTCTGCAGATCCAGCAGCCGGCACAGCACATCCAGTTTCTTGAGCTCTGGCACCTCCATGTACTGCTGTTCGGTATTGACTACCGTTACTGCGCGGGGATCGATATGGACCATCTCCGGGTTCTGTATGAATTCGCGAGCCAGATTCTGCGTGGGCACGGGCATGGTAGCTGAAAACAACAGGTTCTGACGTCTCTGCGGGGCTTGCCGGAGTATCTCTTCGATATCCTCCTTAAAGCCCATGTTGAGCATCTCGTCTGCCTCATCCAGCACCACTATACTGATTTGACCCAGGCGCACCGTGCGCCGGCGCAAGTGGTCCATCAGCCTTCCGGGAGTCCCGACAATTATCTGAGGGCGGTTCTTCAGCGCCCGTATCTGTCGTTCTATCTCCTGCCCGCCGTAGATGGGCAGGGCACGGATCTTCTTCCGGCTGCCGATCTTGTTCAGTTCCTCGGCCACCTGCATCGCCAACTCACGGGTAGGGACGATAACCAACCCCTGGATCTGCGGAAGGTCCGGTTGGCACCTATCAACCATTGGTATGCCATAGGCTGCGGTCTTGCCGGTTCCGGTCTGGGCCAGGCCAATTACATCCCGGCCGCTGAGCGCTGCCGGTATCGTCTTCTCCTGGATCGGGGTGGGCTCTTCGAAACCCATATTACTGAGGGCAGAAATTATGATAGGGTCTATTTTTAGTTCATGGAAACTTGTCAAATTAAATTCTCTCCTAAGTTTTTTATTAGTATTTTTAGAATCGCGCTGGAATAGTCAGTTTTTTTTGATCTTGAAAAACGGCCATACAATCTATCCCTATGCACAGAAAAATCCCTGGAAACATAAAGATTCCAGGGATTCCTAAAATCAATTCTTACCAGCTGTTTCTTCTGGGCTGCGGGGTATAGCAATCTCTGCAATACACGGGTTTGTCACCGCTGGGCTTAAAAGGAACCATCGCTTGATTGCCGCAATTTGCACAAACAGCCTCATACATTTGGCGGTCTGCCTGGCCGTAGCCACCGCGGTTGCCTCCCCTGGCCTGAGCCTTGCGTGCAGCACGGCATTCAGGGCAGCGGCCCGGTTCATTGGAAAATCCCTTTTCTGCATAGAATTCCTGTTCTGAAGCAGTAAACGCAAATTCGCTGCCACAATCTCTGCAGGTGAGCACTTTGTCTGAATACATGAAAAAACCTCCTAAAATTTCCCGCTCATATCAAGGGCAGTACCTGATCTGTAACTCCCCTTAATTCAGAAGCTTTTAGAAGGTCTCTTGATCCCTAATTATCGAGCTTGGGTAAGCATACCAGATATTTGCTCAAAAAGCAAATATCTTGCATGGATAGTTCAAACTTTGTGTTATTTGGACTGGGAATGTTCTAGATATTCGTCATAGCTCATCAATTTATCAATTATGCCATCCGGGGTGATCTCGATAATTCGGTTGGCTACCGTCTGCAATAGCTGGTGATCATGAGATATAAGAAAAATCGTGCCGGGAAAGGCCATTAACCCGTTATTTAACGCGGTTATTGCTTCCAGATCCAGGTGGTTGGTGGGCTGGTCCAGCAGCAATACATTGGCTCCGGATAGCATCATGCGGGCAAACATACAGCGGACCCTTTCTCCCCCCGATAGCACCCGGGCTTTTTTCTGTGACTCTTCTCCCGAGAACAGCATCCGCCCCAGAAATCCCCGTACATATGATTCCTCCTGATTGGTTGAATACTGGCGCATCCAATCTACCAAGTTCAAATCAGAATCAAAAAAAGCCGCATTCTCCTTGGGGAAATAGGCTCGATTGGTGGTCAAACCCCAGGTGAATTCGCCGCTGTCGGCTTCCATTTCGCCCATGAGTATCTGCAACAGTGCAGTTTTAGCCTGTTCCTCCGCCCCAACTAGAGCTATTTTATCCCCTTTCGACACTACCAGGTTGAGATCATTTAACAGGGTTTGGCCGTCAATACTATGGGTGAGGTTTTGCACGGTCAGGATATTTACCCCCGCCTCCCGCTCCGGTTTGAAATTGATCCAGGGTAAGCGACGTGAAGATGGCTTGATATCCTCCACGGTGATTTTATCCAACTGCCTTTTTCGGGAAGTGGCTTGCTTTGATTTAGAGGCGTTAGCACTGAAGCGCTGGATAAACTCCTGCAGTTCCTTGATCTTGGCCTCTGCCTTCTTATTGGCGTCCTTGGCCTGCTGCAAGGCCAACTGGCTGGATTCCATCCAAAAGTCATAATTGCCGACGTAAAGCTGGATCTTGCCATAGTCGATATCGGCGATATGCGTACAGACCTGGTTTAGAAAGTGACGGTCATGGGAAACAACGATTACCGTGCTGTCCAAGTCAGATAGAAAATCCTCCAGCCAGGCAATTGATGCAATATCCAGATGGTTGGTGGGCTCGTCCATCAACAAGATATCCGGGTGCCCGAAGAGGGCCTGGGCCAGCAGAACCTTAACCTTTTCGCTGCCGTTCAATTCCTGCATTTTTTTATCATGCAGTTCTTCACTAACCCCTAGTCCATTGAGTAAAGTCGCCGCTTCCGCTTCAGCTTCCCAGCCGTTCAACTCGGCAAATTCGCCTTCCAATTCAGCTACACGCAGGCCGTCAGCCTCAGAAAAATCCGGTTTGCCATAGATCTCGTCCTTTTCCTCCATGATGGCATACAGGTGACTATGTCCCTTCAATACGGTTTGGATTACCGTAAACTCATCAAACTCAAAATGATCCTGCTTGAGAACCGAAAGCCGCATGGTGGATGGGATGATCACTTCGCCGGTATTGGCTTCGATCTCTCCGGAAAGGATTTTCAGGAAGGTAGATTTGCCTGACCCGTTGCCACCGATAAGGCCATAACAATTGCCCGGGGTGAATTTGATATTCACGTCTTCAAACAGGGGTCGCGCCCCATACCTTAAACTTATACCACTGGTCGTAATCATACTGATTCCACTTTCTCTCTAGACTTGGTCTACAACTTGTGTATTGTATCATACTCACGTACAAAAGAGAACGGGGATCAGCCGGGGTTATTATTCTGTCACCTATTTCGGCTATAATGATATGAAGTTCGAAACTCCTGTCATGTTGATGGCTATTTAGGGAATGAGGTGAAAATCAATGTTGTGTTCTAAAATTCTAGTTGCTTATGATGACTCAGACTTATCCCAAAAATCCCTTGAAAAAGCGACCTGCCTGGCAAAAATGAATCCATCGATAAAAATTCAAGTAGTACATGTAATAACCATCCCCGAGATAGATTATCTTGGAAGTGATAATATTCAATTACTTGTTAATGCTTTGTATCAGAAGGGTAAAGAGACTATGGGGAAAGCAGAATTGACCCTGTCTGCCCTTCCCAATCAAGCGGAATTTTATTTACTTGAAGGGAAATCTACCGCCTATGTGATTTTGAATCATGCCCAAGAACATAACTGCGATCTTATCATTATGGGAAGCAGAGGACTGTCCGGAGTAAAGGAATTCCTGGGTAGTGTCAGCCATAAAATTGTGCAGCACTCTCAAATCCCCGTCTTTATTATTAAATGATTAACCGCAGGAAGCATTAGCATATAACAGGCTGGTTGGGAGTAGAAGCGAGAACATGGATAAACCAAAATTATGGACTAAAGAATATATATTAACTACCTTTATAAATTTTTTAACCGCCTTAAATTTTTATTTATTAATGATCATTGTTTCCAAATATGCCATGAATAAATTTGACTCTCCCCCCAGTGAAGCAGGGCTTACCGTCAGTATGTTCATAGTTGGCGCACTTATAATGCGCTTATTGACTGGAAAACTAATCGCGCGGATTGGTTATAAACAGATTCTTTGTGCGGGTGTAATTGCAAATTTAACTATGACCTTGTTATATTTCGGGGTTAACAACCTTATCTTCCTGCTAATTATCCGCTTTTTAAATGGCGCGGCATTTGGTATTACAACCACAGCCACGGCGACAATCATCGCTGATATCGTACCCCAGGAAAGGACCGGTGAAGGCATTGGTTACTTCTCATTAAGCCAAACGCTCGCTACGGCCATCGGTCCCTTTTTGGGTATGTTTCTCAGCCAACATGGCAGTTACAGCATGATTTTTACTGCATGTGCTATTGCCGCTCTATTATGTATAGTTATGGCTCCGTTTTTATCATTGCGTAAAATGGAACTTAGCGAAGAGCAGTCAAGGGAAATGCAGGAGCGCAAACTCAGCAACTTAATTGAATTCGGAGTTATTCCGATTTCAATTATTGTTTTGCTGATTTATCTGTGTTATTCAAGTATTGTATCTTTCCTTGCGGTATACTCGCAAGAAATTCATCTTGTGTATGCTGCCAGCTTCTTTTTTATTATTTATGCCGTGGCAGTATTGCTTTCGAGGCCCACCGTTGGTCGATTTTTTGACTTGAAGGGCGAAAATTTCATTATGTACCCGGCCATTCTAATATATGCCATAGGGATGCTCTGGTTCAGCCATAGCTATCATGGTTATGAGCTTTTATTGGCAGCGGTTCTGATCGGCCTTGGGGTCGGAGCTATACAGTCCAGCACCATGGCCATTGTGGCCAAAATTACTCCACAGTATCGTTTGGGAGTGGCAAATGGAACCTATTTCATGTTTGCAGACCTGGGGATGGGAGTTGGCCCTTTACTGGTTGGATTTTTAATTCCTTTTATCGGGTACCGGGGGATGTACACCAGCATATCTGCTATGATCCTTGCGTGTCTATTACTATATTATTTATTGCATGGAAGAAAGGCCAAACCAGGGGAGAAGGTAATTATTAAGAGTGAACACTATTAAGTCAGGTTATAGGTCTTTTACTCCTACGCATGGTATATCTGATTTTAAAAATAGGATCCAGCTGACCAATGAAAGTGCAGAAAAAATGGTAATCAGTGCACCCAGACCTACTATAATATTTCCCCAGGGCACAGAAGCTATGGACATACCGATGGCTCCCAGCACGGTGAACACAGTATTTATCAGTGAAGCAGCTGATCCAGTGTCGCTTTTTTGCTGCTCCAGCATAAGGTTGGTGCTGAACGGCCTGATGATATAGTTTGATAAAGACAGCAAAACAAAGGACAGCAAAAACAATATCGGAGCCAGGGTTCCGACCGTCATCACCAATACCCCGCTCAAGGTTGATATGCCTAAAAACAGCAGTGTGAATACCTTTTTATCCATACCGTTTAAAAACCGGATATATATGAAGGGACCGCAAAGAGAAATCAAAGCATTGGCCGCAAAGAAATAACTGTAGACCTGAGCACTCAGACCAAAGTAATCCTCATAAATATAGGATGAAACTGCTATGTATCCCATAAACGGTAAGGCGCCTAAAGAAAATATGACTGCCGGTATAAAAAAGCCTTTATTTCTTGCTACAATAACCAGCCTACCGATGGAACCTGTCAAGGTACCTTCATACCTTTCTTCATCTTTTAATGTCTCCTGATATAATACGGATAATATTAGATTTATTATGCTTATGGCCGCCAGCATCCAGAAGGCGCCTCTCCAATTAGTAAGGCGTAAAATCAAGGCACCGACTACCGGAGCCAGCATGGGTGCAAGTCCGGAAATGGACTGGCAAATAGCTAAGATTGATTCTCTTCTTTTGCCCGAGAATGAGTCCTTAATGATGGCCATCGAAACCGAAGTAATACCGCCCGCGCCGATCCCCTGAAAGGCTCTGGCTAAAATCAGAAACCATATATTATAACAAAGCGCACAAGCGATACTACTTATCATATATACCATGCTTCCCGCCAACAGGACCGGCTTGCGCCCATACTTGTCACTCAAGGGACCCCAGAACAGCATTCCAACGGCATACATAATAAAAAACACACTCAAAGTCAAATTGGTTATGGCTGAACTGCTTCCAAAATATGTACTCATATTGGGTAATGCAGGCAAATACAAATCTGTAGAAAGCGGTATAAACATATTCATTAAGCCAATAAAAGCGATAAGACCCTTATTTCCAAGATAAACCTGCCTGATGTCTGCCGTCCGATTACCAGTTACTACGTCATACACGGCGAGTGGAGCAGCAGATACTGGCTCTGGCATTGATTCGATCACTTCAGTGTTTGATTTCAAAATAACCTCTCCCGATATAAACTCCGTAGCGTGCTACATAAATACCCAAAAATATCGGAGTCAAGTGACTCCATCTGATTAAACCTAAATGTTTTTATAGAGTGATTTTAATAATGATCTTTATTCCTTAATCTGACAATCTGTAGGCCTTGCAGCTATTATGTTGCAGGAGTATAAAATAGTCAATCTTCAAATTCATTTATAGCTGCCGTGCTCGTACTCGATGCCAAGTCAAGAATCCTGTGCGAAACAATGTTTGGCAGGTGGTGGCGGAGCAGGCTTCGCCAAATCCAGAATATAGAAGCGGCAGCTCTTAGGACTTCCTGTTAAATGTCCTCACAATCCTAATATTCCGGTAAGCGATTTATTAATGATCGATGATATGGGAGGCAGTGTGATCCCTATGGAAACCATCACACTCAAAATAAGACCCATGAACCATAAAACCATAAAGAAGCTTAATTCCCGCCACCATTGTTTGCGAACCAGACCAGGAATTTGTATTAAGGCCACCATTCCAAACCCAATAAGCAATAGAGCAATCATACCTGGTCACCCCCTGTTTGAGGCAGCTTGCGCAGTTTGGCTACGACTAAGGTAATAAGCGGAATTCCTATTTGAAAAGGAATTGCATAGAAAGGATAGCCCTGCTCGGCAAAGTCAACCATCTCCTGAGTATTTCCTACATTAGTCAGCGCAAAAATTACCATGAGGATCCCTACCGGAAGAATTATCGGGCGATAGCTGTGTAAATTAAAAACCTGAGCCAGGCCCAAAACCGTTCCATATAACAGGACCGTTATTTTAATAAAGCCCATGGTGATTAAGGAAATGGCAACCAGAACCTGCAATCGGGTAAGGATATCACCAATGTCGATGACCTGCGCTGCGAGGTAGGTTGGATAAATGGTAATTTCGGCCATTGGTCCCAACACTGCAGCATTGCGGGCTACTGCCATAATCAGCATAAATCCAACTATTAGTAAGCCCCCGAAAACAGCAGAAGGGGCTTTTTCTGGTTTATCAACAAAAGCCAATACCATTAAAAATGCCACTGTTTCCGCAAAGGGAAAGCTGGCTGCCCCATGACTAGCCAATAATAATTTTCCGCTGGGCACATCCAAAACAGGCATCAAGTTATTGAAGTCAATATGCGGAATTAGCAACAACGTATCTGAAAATACCACCAAAATTATAATAGGTACTAAAATTATGCTTAATCTGGCTAATACTTCGATGCCCCTGCCTACGGTCGAGGCACACACCAGTATAAGTAAAAGAAGCGTAACGGTATTCGGAGTAGCGGGATATATTTGCAATTTGAAAAAATGCGTATAATTGGTTAAAACCAATGCACTCAGGTGAAAAAGATACCAGATAAATAGCAGGGATATGCCCTTGCCCAAAATCTTTCCGTAGACCAGCGAATTTATTTCCATAATCGTCTTATCTTTAAATTGTTTGGTCAGGGCCGTGAATATCCAGGCTATAAGCAAACCTTCCATCAATCCTATAGCACATGCAATCCAGGCATCGTGCCCGGCACCTTTACCCCCAGGAGAAATAATGACGGAAGAACCGAAAACAAACCCTATTATTAAAACGCTTAGTTGGAAATTGGATATTCTGCCTTTCTCCAAAGCCATAGCCTATACTCCTGCTTCTTCCTTAATCCTTGATTAATGCCTTATTAACATCCCCGATTTCATTTAAATGAGTTTTTACCTTTACCAGAACTTCAATACGAGAATAAATATCATCCCACCTCGGTTTTAGGTCTTTCCATTCCTTCTTGTATTTACGATGAACCGCCTCCCCAAACCCAAAAACATCTGCATCTAAAGCAAAGGATTTCTCGACTGCGGCCCTTACTTGACTTTCAATCTCTTTAGCCTGGCCTTTTTCTAATTCATGCACAAGGTCGGCGGTGATATCCTGATGGCCTCTATATTCCACCAGGTTTGACTCTTCATCTATTTCAATAGTAATTTTTACTTGATCACCCTGCAGCTCAGGAACGATTTTACTTTTTGCCGAAACAATTTCCATGCTCGCTTCCGGAATCATCACAAATCCTATTTTGATCTCGTTAATGGCCCACAGAAGACCACTTGATTCGCGTTCATTCAGTTGTCCTATCATCCTATCGCCTTTAAATACGGCTGTTCCGACAACACGCGTTCTCCGGATTTTTTTGCCTTCCGGACCAGTTTCCTCGAAGATACCTACCATCGGGGCAATGGGAGCAGTAGTTTTGCTTAATAGCCGGTTCTGAAATTGTAAGACGGTGACCTCCGGATATTTAGAGAAAGTTGCGGACAATTTTATCTCCGCCGCCATTCCGAATGCCTGAATGTTTTCCATGCCATCCTGGATTCCCAAAATATCACTGGCTTTTTCCTCTGCCGAAACTACCATCAATGCTTTGGGGCGGGATACCGGATTCCTGGCCTGGGTATCAAGAAATGGATATATTCCTCGTTGTACCCCCTCCTTGCCGAAGAGATAAATCTGGGTATGCTCATAATATGGGATACGGCTGGCATGCTGGGTGTAGCGGCTTAATGCATCATACGGGGATGATCCCGTGTCCTGGTTCAATTGAATAGCACTAAGCTGACTACCCCCTTTTTGCTCCCCACCTCCATTGCTGCCGGAAGAACCTTTTATCTCGCTGGGAATAATGGATTGATAGGTCATCGTAACTTTTCCTGTATTATCAATATCCCAACCCAGGCCAGACACGATCGATAATTTATTCAACTCATGGCTATCCCAACACCCGGATAAGAATCCGGGCATAATGATTAATAAAATAACCACATAAATTTTAATACGCTTTTCCCGCTTCATTAGCCTTCCCTCTTACCAGGCTTAGTTTGAGGCGCCCGGGGCATTTGACCGGGCGATTGCCGCCTCTTATCGGATGAATCTAAGAACTCAGGCCGGCGGTCCATTGCCCATAAGGGTGCGCGTATAAAAACATCTTTCAGACCGCGAAGCTTGAGTGGTGTTACGGGGGATAAATAGGGTACCCCCAGGGAACGTAGAGCAGCCAGATGGCTGAGTATCTCCAGCTGGAAAATAACCATGCCGAATAGGCCAAGAAAACCCGCCACTATCGTCATTAAAAAGCGCAACAAGGCTCCGGCGTCAGCATAGGGAACGACTAAAAAAGAAGCGATCGCCGTGGTTGCGACCACTATTACCATGGGGGCCCCTACTAAACCAGCTGATACTGCCGCCTGCCCGATGACCAGGGCGCCCACAATACTAACTGCCGGGCCGAGTGATCGGGGCATCCTGAGCCCCGCCTCCCGCAGGATTTCAAATAGACTCAGCATTAATATGGCCTCTAAGGCAACTGGGAAAGGAAGTCCTTCCCGGGCTGCCGCCACCGAAACCAGCAATGGGGCCGGAAATAATTCCGGGTGAAAAGCTTTTAATGAAACAAAAATACCTGGTAAATAGATACTAAGTGTAAACCCCAGTAAGCGAAGCCAGCGTATGGCTGCGGCAAAAAATGGCCGAGCGTAATAATCATCCGGGTTTTGGAAACCTTCAATAAATAAAAAGGGCATGGTCAGAGCCATCGGCGAGCCATCAACCAATATGGCCGCTCGACCTTCCAATATTTTAGCAGCCACCACATCCGGTCTTTGAGTAACACCAACGGTGGGAAATAAGGATAGTGGACTATCTTCAATAAATTGTTCTATATAGCCAATATCAAGAATGGCATCGGTATCTATTCGTTTTAGCCGTTGATTGATCTCTGAAATGAGATGGTCCGGGGTGATGCCCTTGATATAAGCAACTGTAACATCAGTTTTCGACCGCTCCCCAATTTGCAGACTCTGAAACGTTAAGCGCGGATCCCGGATCTTTCGCCGCAGTAAAGCTGTGTTGGTCCGCAGGGTTTCATTAAAACTATCTTTGGGGCCCCGAATTGACACCTCGTTGGTGGGCTCATCGACATTTCGTGTTTCCCAGCCCTTGGTATCGATAAGCAGGGCCTGGGTTACGCCTTCAATTAAAATGGCGGTATGGCCTGACAAGACACCTGCGATAACTGTGTCAATATCCTCTGTGCCACTTATTTGCCCTACAGTTAACACACTTGATTTAATAAAATCGATTAGCTTAGATTGTTTTTGGTTAACATTATCCTTAATCACTTGCAGGTTAAACATCAATGGCTGCAAGATGTCTTGATTCAGCAGATTCCTATCGACCAAACCATCAATATAAATAACGGCTCCATCAACGTCTGAATTTGAGCTAATCTTCATATCACGAATGATTACGTCACTGCTTTGACCAAGTTCCTCTCTAAGCACCTGAAGATTCCCCTCCAGGTTCTTAGAAAGGTATTTTGGGGAAGCATTTTGTTTTGCCTGGGTCTGGTTATCGCTGCTTGATGTCCTGTACCGGCGCATTTTTTGGGACAGCAACCTGAACATTCAAAATCAACCTCTCAAAGGAGTTAAATCTTCCTTTTATATAATTGTCACGCAAATAACTTTAATGCCCAATTTGCAATATCTTTCCCCAAATAGGAATCGGTATACAGAAGCCCAGAGCTGCTGTAAAAAACTTGAAAAGGGGTTCCGGTGTAAATCCCGAAACCCCTTGGTAAATCTATAATGGCATCTATTCTAATCTATTATGGCTTTTTGACCTCTATTTGCAGGTAGTTTCACCTATTTTGGCTACTCCAGGGCTACTCTACGAAATCCGGTTCTCGCCAAGCCTTCTAGATAAAAAGCATGTCATTTTTGGCTTTCATCATTATTCTACTCCTTCGCTATTTAATCCATGGCTGCAAAGGCGTCTTTAAGAACGTAATAAGATGTTTTCAACCTTTCATGATATGTGGGCATGCCCCACCCCTTCCATGAAAAGTATCTCATAGCGATCTTTTCATCACTTATTTCTCCTGACTTAACGATGCCTGCGCCAAGATAGAAGCCTCGGATTGTTTCTGCCTCTATTCCTTTATTTTTATACAGATCGCCCATTATTGCCTTAGTCGACGGATCCATAACATTTAACAGCTGCCAGGGTATGCGAATTTCTATATTGCCGTCCTTATAGGAGAAGTCCGCCAATGAATTATAGTTCTGGTGCGCTGGATTGGCATCTCCCATTTTCAATACCCCGGTTTCATACTTCATAAATGGAACCGGTTTCTTATCTTGCGGAAGGTAAATCTCTCTGGACAGGCAGAGATACAGCGGATTGAACATGCCCGTGTCCTTTTTAAGGTATGCGGGGTCCTTCGCAATCATATTGAGCTTTTCAGCATATAAGTAGTAAAAACTATCATAATAAACATCCACAAAAATCCTGGAATCGTTTTTATTATTTATCTGGATCAGAAAATCAGCTGGTCGGCCAAAAGCAAGGTGGTTGGTCTTATCCTCGGTATTTCCCTGCCCTGAAATTGTGTCTATTGGAATATATAAAGCATCTTTATTAAAATCAAAATCCCTGGTCCTTATCATCATATATACATACTTCTCATCAGCTTTGGCATACAGCCTGGCCCGGTCGGAAGTATAGATCGGAGCCTCCTCACTCCAATCAGAAGTATCACCATCTACATAACATATGCTCTGCTCTGGGCCAGGGTCAAAGGCCAACAATCCAAATTCCTGCTCACAGGTTTGGGCATTGGACCAAAATGGCCTTTGATCAGGTAAATCAAGATCCATGGTATTCCAGGTGCGTTTGAACCATTCATCCTGCCAGGTGAAGACCAATGCTCCGCAATAGCCTTCATCGTAAATATCTTGCATAAGGCTTGCGTTTATTTTGCCCTGCTCTTTCTCATCGTGATTTCCTTGATTATATCCCGAATAATTGGCTATATGAGTCATACCCCGGGAAGCCGGCACCCCAAACTCAGCTACCAGCACAGGAACCGTGTGTTGCTTGAATAAATCTCGGAGATATGCCTTATATGTATTTATTTTTCCTTGTTGGTCCTTGAATGCAATATAGTCCTGCTGATAATTCAAGAACTCCGGATAGTACGGGTAAATGTGATATGAAGCAAATAACCCCCCTTTACAATTGGCCTTGGCCTTGATGTGTTCGGTATTGACTATTGCCATGTCTTCTTGCTCATACGGTTCATTCGGGTGCCTGATCATATCTGTCGTCAGCCAATTCGTAAAACTCAAAGGGCGTGTCATATGGTATTTGGATGCTTCATAATTAAGCACCTGATCTCCCGCTTCACATAAAAAGGCTTCATAGGGTGAAGCCCCCTTGGTGTATAAAAATCTCCCTGAATAATTGTTTCTATCCGGATTGTTGCTATCGGTAACCTTCACAAAGTTGGGATCCGATTCTATTCCCAATATCCAGCCGATTACATATGGCGATACATCATTTTTGTATTCTCCGCTGGCAAAGCCCGGTTTAGCCGGCAGAGTCGCATTGCCATGAAAAATATCCACCAAATCCTTGGCATCTTTCACCAAATCATTCTTGATCTTCCCATTATCAGCATAGGCATCATTCAGTTTAGCTATATCGTCTTCATTGATCCATACTCCCTGCAACAGGTAAAGCGGTTTCTTGGCCTGTTGATTGTATTCATATAACGCGTCGTAAAAATCAGGCTTCAGCGTAGTGTATACCCGAATGACATCAGCATTCATATCACCAATATACTGAAACCAACGCAGATATTCCTCTTTGGTAATAGCCAGCTCCCCCGGAAAATGACCGGGCTTGGCTGCCCCCATGTTGACTCCTTTAATAAACTTTTTATGCCACGTTCCATCCGAATAAATATAAAAATCCCTGCCTTGAGTTTTGGCAACATATTGCAGGTCGTTTGCTTGATATACGTCTTTCTTGTTCATTTTCGCGAATACGAAATAGCCCCCGGCTATAGCTATTATCAAGATGAGCAAACCGATCATTTTTAAGCCTTTTTTCATAATTACTGCAACCTACCTTCAATTTTCTCAGCTATTATTTGCAATTTCCCATACCCTTAACTTAGCATACCTATTTATATACAACCACAGGTTTCTGCTGCGACTATCGAATAACCCTTGCATTTACCACGGAACATGCGGCTATTGAGTTCCCAGTCAATTTGAAACACTAACACAATTAATATCAAAGGGGTTCCGGACACAAACCCGAAACCCCTTGCTAATTCTATAATGGCGGAGAGGGCGGGATTCGAACCCGCGAGACAGTGTTACCCGTCTACTCGATTTCCAATCGAGCGCCTTCAGCCGAACTCAGCCACCTCTCCGTACATTACTATTTAGTTGTTGCCGCAATACCAACGGTTGGTCCCGTCTTAATATCACAGCTTTTTTATTTTACATGGAAATCATACTATCTGCAAGCCCCGGTTTGGATTTACTGGTATGTTACAGCTAACCCTGGGCAAGTTGGCATATTACCATCATTTACCTGTCTTCTGCTTTTTCTCCAGAGCCGCCTTGATCATCTCGCCGACATTGGTGCCGATCTCCTCTTTGTCGCTATACTGGGCAATCAGTCTCTGGTTGGCCCGGCTGCCGGGGCGGTAGTCTTCCCCTTTCTCCGGCTGGCGGTAACCGCAGGAACGTTCGGGGCAGGATAGCATGCGTCCCTTTTTCCCATTGACCAGCAGCATGTAGCGTCCGCACTGGGGGCATTTAGTTTTGGTGATATTGTCGGCGTGATATACGGCATCCCCGGCCTTGACTGCTTGCACCATTTCCGCCGCATTTTTACGGATATCGTTAATGAACTCCGCTTTTTTCCCCTTGCCTCGGGCGATATCCGCCAGCCGCTGCTCCCAGTTAGCGGTAAGTTCCGGCGAACGCAGGGCTGTCGGGACCAGACCTATCAACTGCATCCCCTTGGAGGTGGGGACCAGTTCCTTGCCGTGTCGTTCGATATAGCTGGTGTGGATAAGCTTTTCAATAATCTCTGCACGCGTGGCCGGGGTACCCAGTCCGCTGCCCTTGATGGCTTCCCGCAGTTCTTCATCTGCTACCATCTTACCGCAGTGCTCCATGGCGGTGAGGAGCGTGGCTTCGTTATAGCGGGCCGGCGGCTTGGTCTGACCCTTGCCCAGCCGGGCAGACTTTACCTGTATCTTTTCGCCCTTCTGATGGTCATTTAAGGTCTGTTCGGGTAATGCGTCATCTTCGGATTCGTCTTTTTCCGGCGGAGCATTCTGAACGAGGCGCCAGCCCTGATCGATCACCACTCGACCTTTGGAATAGAAGTCTTCTCCCTGTACGTTGGTGGTCAGGGTGGTTTGGTCATAGCGATAATGCGGGTAGAGCACGGCTATAAACCGCCGGGCTATCAAATCATATAGCTTCCTTTCGTCCGCATCCAGCCGGGACAGGTCCAGGGCTTGTTCGGTTGGTATTATAGCATGGTGATCCGAAACCTTGCTGTCATCCACCAGGCGCTTGCCTGGTTTTGGCGTTTTTTGCAGCAAGACCCCCACCAGTGCAGCATAAGGCCCGGTATTAATGCCTTTCAGCCGAAGCGGCAGGGTGGGTACTATGTCACTCGGTATATACCGGGAATCGGTGCGGGGATAGGTTACCAGCTTGTGCCGCTCATAGAGATCCTGCAAAACATCCAGGGTCTTGTGAGCTGACCAGTTAAAACGGCGGTTGGCATCTCGCTGCAATTCAGTCAGATCATAGGCTAACGGCGGCGGTTCGCTTTTAGTTTCCTTTTTTACTTCCTTGATAATACCCGTCTGTCCTTGAACCCTGGCCAGGATCTCATCAGCCTGGCCTTTATCAACTATGCGGGAACCCTTCGGACCGCGCCACTCCCCGCTGTAATCGCCGAAGCTTACCCGAACCGTCCAATAGGGCTGAGGAACAAAGGCTTTTATCTCCTGTTCCCGTGCCACCATCATGGCCAGAGTCGGGGTCTGCACCCGGCCGGCATTCAGTTGGGCGTTGAATTTGCAGGTGAGGGTACGGGTAACGTTGAGCCCCACCAGCCAGTCGGCCTCAGCCCGGCACACTGCTGCATCATAAAGGTTGTTGTAGTCCTTGCCCGGCTTCAGGTTTTTGAAACCATCGCGGATGGCGTTGTCGGTTTGGGATGATATCCACAGGCGGAAGAACGGTTTTTTCCAATGGACCTGCTCCATGATCCAGCGGGCCACCAGTTCCCCTTCCCGCCCGGCATCGGTAGCGATGATCAGGTGTTCAATATCTCCCCGCTTCATCAGTTCCCGTACTACATGGAATTGCTGAGAACTCTGTTTTATCACCTTGAGTTTCATTCGGTCCGGCAACATGGGCAGATCCTCCATGCGCCATTCTTTCAAGCGAGGGTCGTAATCATCCGGTTCGGCCAGAGTGACTAGATGCCCCAGAGCCCAGGTGACCACATAGCGCGGTCCTTCTATAAAGCCCTTGCCCTTGTGATTACACTGCAGGACCCGGGCAATCTCCCGCCCTACACTGGGTTTCTCCGCTAATACTAATGACTTCATTTAAGCCTCTTTATTCTTCACTGGATTCCTGATTAGCTTTATTCTTTTTCAGGTTTTTCGGGTGGGTGGTGCCGAACCGGTCCTGCGGTCCCCGCTTGATACTGCCCTGGGAGGCGCTCTTCTGCTTTTTCTTTTCTATTAACTCGCGCATTTTTTCAATGTCACTGTTGTTATCGTGCATTTGCCCAATCCTCCTTCACTTTTCCGTATTATTATAACACAAGCCCTAAGCCCTCCGGGTAAAGCCTACCGCATGTCCTGAGCGGATATGTAATCCACCTGTACAAATGACCAGAACTCTTGATATTTTCTTATATGAAACGGACCCTTCTAATTATCAACAGTTTTGCCGGATAACATAATCCCTGTTGTATTCTTATAAAATTATTGATTATCTCCCTCTTTCGACAATAACCGCCGAGGATAATAGGTTATTTTAAATAATGAAGGGGGCAATATTAATGCAGAATGACGACATTGTAAAAAAACAACTAGATAACGAATTACATATGCACCACATTATTAACAACACAAACAGCTATAATTTCGCAGACCTGGTCGACATCGAACTCCTTCAGCAATATGCCTGCGCTTTTTATGAGGCTACCGGATTGCCTCATGCCCTGCTTGATCCCGACAACAATATCCTTACCCATGCAGGGTGGCAGGATATTTGCGTACTGTTTCACCGGAAATGCCTGGAAACTGCGTGCAGGTGCCAGCAGAGTGATCATTACATAACTGCTCATCTGCACGATGACTCTTATGTTTATTATCAGTGCTTAAACGGCCTAATGGAATATGCTACTCCGATTATGGTGGAAGGTCAGCACCTGGCCACGCTCTTTGTCGGGCAGTTTCTGCACCAGCCGCCTGATGAGGAAATGTTCCGGCGCCAGGCCCGGCAATTTGGCTTTGATGAAGACTCGTATATAGAAGCACTGCACCGGGTACCCATCATCACCAAAAAAAAGATAGAACCTGTTATAAAATACTTCAAAATGCTGGGCCATTTCCTGACCGAACTGGGTTTAGAACGTAAACGCCAATTGGAGGCGGCAAACCAATCAGAACAGAAATTCTCCAAAATCTTTGACTGTAACCCGGAGCTGATAAGCATCAGCACCTTAAAAGAAGGTCGCTATGTTGATGTAAACGACGCCTTCGTCGAAAACACCGGTTATAAACGGGAAGAGGTCATTGGGCGTACAGTCGAAGACCTAGACATTTGGGTGAATCTTGATCTGCGTGCTCAAATCATAGAACAAATCCGGGAATACGGAAGTGTTCGTAATGCAGAAATAAAATTCAGAACGAAATCAGGGGCGATTCGAACCTTCATAACATCCCTTGAAATAATCGACATGGACGGGGGAGAGCATCTACTTGTTACCACCAATGACATTACGGAACGAATCCAGATGGAAGAGGAACTGCGCCTATCGGAGGAGTGCTTTTCCAAGGCTTTTAATGCCAGTCCCGTTTCCATGACGATCAGCACCCTGGAAGATGGAAAGTTCCTTCATACCAATGATGCCTATTGCAGAACCCTGGGGTATAGCCGTGAAGAGGCGCTTAAAAAGACATCTCTTGAAATAGGGATCTGGTCGGATCCGGCAGATCGTGAACAGGTAAAACAGAAGATCCTGGCTAACCAATCCGTAAAAGACATGGAAATCGTTTTTACGAGAATAACCGGTGAACAAAGATTGGGCTTGCTCAATGCCGAGGGTATAGAAATCCATGGCGAACTCTGCATACTTAGTACATTAACCGATATAACCGATCTAAGAAAAATGGAGCTCGAGATGACCCGGCTGGATCGCCTCAATCTGGTCGGAGAAATGGCGGCCAGTATCGGTCATGAAATCAGGAATCCCATGACCACTGTTCGTGGTTACCTGCAGCTATTACAGCAAAATCAAGCCTACCAGAATGAAGTGGAATGCTTTACTCTAATGATCGAAGAACTGGATCGGGCTAATTCCATAATTACCGAGTTCCTTTCCCTGGCCAAAGACAAGGCCGTGGATATGTCGAGGGCAAATCTGAATACTGTCATCAAGAAATCACTGCCGCTTATTCAGGCCACAGCTATCAGGCGGAATCAGCATATAAAGCTGCAACTCCATACACTGCCAGATTTGACCTTGGACGCAAAAGCCATCAGGCAATTGATAATCAATCTGGTCAACAATGGACTGGAATCGATGTCTCCAAATGGCTGCGTGACCATAAGAACATTTGCGGGAAATAATTATGTTGTTTTAGCGATTCAGGATGAAGGCCACGGGATAGACAATGCTTTGCTCAATAAACTGGGTACACCCTTCTTCACTACCAAGGATCAGGGAACCGGTTTGGGATTGGCTGTTTGCTACCGGATAGCTGCACAACATAACGCGGTAATCGACCTGGATACCGGATCCAACGGCACGACCTTTTATGTCAAATTCCCCATCAATTAATCCTCTGCTGAAGCGGCCATCGTGACAAGGTTCAATATATTATTGCAGGCGGTCGGTAATGAGCTGGAGCAATTCCGGCAGACCCTGGCCCTGGCGGGCGGATACGTAGACACCTTCACTGCCCTGCAGACCCGGGCATTTATCGACCTTATTGAAGACCGTGACCATTCTCTCCCGATCGGCACCCAACTCCAGGAGCAGTTCATCCACTACCTCCAACTTTTCCAGGTAATCCGGATCAGATAGGTCGACAACATTCAGCAAGATATCCGCTCCCACCGCTTCCTCCAGAGTGGAGCGAAAGGCCCGGACCAGATGATGGGGTAGATTGCGGATAAATCCTACAGTATCAGTGATGAGGGCATCGCCCACCTCTTCCAAATGGATGCGGCGGGTGGTGGTGTCCAGGGTTTGGAACAAGCGGTCATCCGCCTCCACCTGAGCCTGACCACTGCGGCTGGCCCGCTGGCACAGGGCATTGAATAAAGACGATTTGCCGGCATTGGTATAGCCGACCAGTGAAATGACCGGGATCCCGCTGCGGGTGCGCTGTTTGCGCTGCATCTCCCGGTTCTTCTTCACATCGTTCATCTGCTCCTTGAGATCGCGAATGCGCCTCCGGATGCGACGGCGATCAAGTTCCAGCTTCTGTTCGCCGGCACCGCCCCGGGTACCGATCCCACCGGTGATACGGCCCATCTCCTTGCCCTTGCCGGTGAGCCGGGGCAGGCTGTATTCCAGCCGGGCCAGTTCTACCTGCAGGATACCTTCCCGTGAACGCGCCCGCTGAGCAAAGATATCGAGTATCAACATGGTACGGTCGATTACCTTGGTCTCCAGCTCCTTTTCAATATTACGGAGCTGGACCGGGGTGAGTTCCTGGTCGAAGATCACCAGGTCGGCTTCTTTTTCTTCAATAAGGTGTTTCAATTCTTCCAGCTTGCCTTTGCCGAGAAAAGTGGCAGCTGAGGGACGCTGACGGACTTGGATCAGGGTCCCCACTACCAAAGCCCCGGCTGTTTCGGCCAGGCTTTCCAGTTCCTTTAGAGATGCTTCAAAGCTATCGCTGCGGTTTGCGCTGGCCTTTACTGCTACTAGTACTGCCTTTTCCTTCGCTTCTGCTTGTATGGCGGCTCCCCCTTTCTCCTGACGGGTTTCCTTTATTGCTATCGCGGCTGGGCTTGCCGGTTTTCGGCTTGCTTGCCGCTGTTTTCTTTTGATTCGTGCCTTTTGACTTCTCCTGCTTCTGCGGGCCGCTTTCTTTCTCCGGCGGGGCTACCAAACATCCCGCCCTGCGGCCAATAAGCTCGCCCCGTCCGGCTGCTTTTAAGGCCTCCCTGACCGTGTCCGCCTGACCCGGCTCCCAATACTGCAAGAGTGCCCGCTGCTGGCGCCGTTCTTTCTCAGTCTTGGGCACATAAACGGCCTCCCCGCTGAAGGGATCCAGCCCGGTATAGTGCATGCAGGTCGACAGGGTCATGGGGGTTGGCGTGAAATTCTGCACTTGCTGGGGACGATGCCCCAGTTTATCTCTGACATACTCGGCCAGCTCTACGCTTTCTTTTAGGCCACAGCCAGGATGTCCCACCATGAAGTAGGGAATCAGGTACTGCTCCCGGCCCATGTTGCGGTTGACTGCCTGGTAGCGGTCGACAAATCTCTGGTAGACATCCCCTCCGCTCTTGTGCATGGTGCGGGTCACCTCGTTATTGATATGTTCGGGTGCCACCTTCAATTGGCCACTGACATGATTTCGGCACAACTCATCCATGTAGACCCCGCTCTTGTCCTTAAGCAGCAGGTCATAACGCAATCCGGACGCTACGAAGATGTTCTTCACTCCCTTGACCCCGCGCAGTGCTTGCCATAGCATGACCGAAGGGGAATGATCAGCGTTAAGGTTCTTGCAAGGGCGGGGGAACAGGCAGCTGGTGCGGCGGCAGGCCTTGCACAATTCCTCATCCAAAGCCCGCATACCGTACATATTGGCAGAAGGTCCGCCCACATCGGGAATGGTACCCTTGAAGTCCGGATGACGAATGAAGCTCCTGGCTTCCGCCACCAGGCTATCCACGCTGCGCGACTGGATGGTCTTGCCCTGATGCAGACCCAGGGCGCAGAAGGCACAGCCGCCAAAGCATCCCCGGTGGCTGACCAGGGAAAACTGCACCGGCTCCAGGGCGGGGATTCCGCCTTTATTATCATATGACGGATGGGCCCGGCGCTGGAAGGGCAGCGCATAATAGGCATCCAGCGCCCCGCTCCACAAGGGTTGCGGCGGCGGATTTTGTACTACCCAGCGGTCGAAATGCTTTTGGGCCAGCGGCTTGGCCGACCAGGGGTTGTTCTCTTCCAGCATCATGCGGGTAGCCCGGGCAAAAGATTTATTATTACTGCTTACTTCTTCGCAGGCCGGTAGCTTCCGGGCTTCTTCGGGCGGTTCGCCGGTGACATAGCAAGTGCCGGGCAAATCATGGATAGCACTGATATCCTCGCCCTGCTGCAAGCGCTGGGCTACCGCCAGGAGGTTCTTCTCACCCATGCCATATATTAAAAGGTCGGCCCGGCTATCCAATAGAATGGAACGGCGGACCTTGTCGCTCCAGTAGTCATAATGGGCCAGCCGCCGCAGGCTGGCCTCCACCCCGCCGATCACCAGCGGTACGCCGGAATAAGCTTGCCGGATCAGGTTGCAATAGACCAGGGTGGCACGATCCGGTCTATATCCCGCCTTGCCGCCGGGGGAATAGGCGTCATCCTTCCGTTTATGGCGGTCAGCGGTATAATGGTTGATCATGCTGTCCATATTGCCGGCCGAAACTGAAAACATCAACCGGGGCCGACCCAGTTTTTCGATATCTGCCGGGTTGTCCCAGCGCGGTTGGGCAATGATCCCTACCCGAAAGCCGTTTTTCTCCAACCAGCGCCCCAGGATGGCGGATGCCCAGGCCGGATGGTCAACGTAGGCATCCCCGCTGACCAGGATTATATCCAGTTCACGCCAGCCGCGGTTTTTCATGTCATCCCGGCTGGTCACTAACCAATCACCTGCCACTGGTTATCCTCCCTGCTAAATAATTTTCATTACTTTATATAGAATAACCTCTATGCAACGCTTTATAAATAGCTGCACAGAGGTTAAAGGATTTTCAACTTTTGTTTTAACACACTACAATGATGACCAAGGGATCGTCCCTGGCTATCTTATCTTTTTGGATGGTTATAATCAACAAATTAGCAGACAGGCTCGCCCTGCTATATACTGCTTCCCCCCGGAAATACGATCAACCGATTTCACCGTTCCTGTCCCTCGCGTGTGCGGTCATTGATCTCTTTCTTCCTGAGTTGCATCTGTCAAACCATGCATCAGGCCATTATTTAATGCTAAAATAATACCAACGTTTCCCGTTAAGTTCACATAAATATCGATAAGCAGGAGGACCATATGATAGCTACTTTTTCTCTGTCCCCGGCAGCAGCCAAGCGTTTGATCGGCCGCGGCCTGGTTTGCGAGCCAGATTTCCGGAAAGCTTTTGAAATGGGCAAGATGGTCATCGGGGTAGGGACCACCAATGCCTATATCGCCGATGAGCTGGGCGTGCTGTCCGCCGATGAAAAATCCCGTTTCGCGGCTGGCATAATAAGCAACGGAGTACCCTGTGTTACCGATCCTACCACCCGCATGGCCAATATGTGCCTGGAAAAAGGACAGCGCAAGGAAATCCCCTGGGAGGAATTTGTCATTGGTTTGGAGCGGGACGATGTTTTTATTAAGGGGGCCAATGCCTTTGATACCCAAGGTAATGCCGGGATATTGGTGGCCAACCCGATGGGAGGTACCATAGGTGGTGCATTCGGCGTGCTGGCCTCCCGCGGATGCCAACTTATCATTCCGGTCGGCCATGAAAAGCTGATTCCTTCCTGTGAAGCTGCCGCAAAGGTAATGGGCATCTACCGGGTAGATCATAGCCTGGGTCAACGCTGCGGGTTGGCGGTGCTTTCTCCGGGTTTTGCACGGATATATACGGAGTTGGACGCCTTGAAGACCCTGTTCGGGGTAGATGCAACGGTAGTAGCCGCCGGCGGAATCTCCGGTTCTGAAGGGTCAGTCATGCTGGCGGTGGAAGGCGATGAGAAGTCGGTCAACCAGGCTCTGGCCCTGGCCCGCAGCCTATTGAAAGAAAAACCTATATCCATCCCCAAGCAAAAATGCAAGGATTGCTGGGCGAGTGAAAATTGTGTTTATAAAAACAAACCCGCCTGATGCGGGGATAGTCTATTTTGCCATCGCCCGTGCTTTCAGGTCCGGTGGCATCTTTTCTATGGCATAGCGCAGGGAGGTCCGGGGCATAGTCCCCTTGTTCTTCATAATATAATTAAATATCTCATCCTGATAGGGTTTGCTGGCTTCCTTGAGCATCCAGCCATAGCCCTTGCGCACCAAGTCATCCGGGTCCATCAACAATATATCAGCTAACTCCAATATCTCCCCGAGGAATTTCCCCTGTTTAGCCGGGATAATCAGTGATACCGCTGCTGCCCGTCTCATCCAGCGGTTATCGGAAACCGCCCATCTCTTCAGTTCCGGCAGGTACTCCGGATACATTTGCAGGAAGTCGCCCACTGTATGATTGCACAGGGTATCACAGGTGGCCCAGTTGCTTACATAGCTCTTCACCCAGTGCTCAAAAATCGCAAAATCGTCGGTCGTATACTCCTTGTGCCGATAATAGGACCAATTGCAGGCAATAAATGCCTCTTCCATATAGCCGGATTTCCACAGCTCCTCACAGAGGACAAAAACCTCGGTTTTGCTACTGTCTTTGAGACTTTTATAATGCTCCTTGCCGATCCTGGTCACAACCGCGGTGCTTACGCCATAAACGCATATCTCTTCCTTGAAATAGTTGGTGGCACTTTTCCTGGTCTTATCATCGGTATTATTCTGCAGATCGATCCGGATCCGTTTAACAATGTCGCTCATATTTTTCCCCCGTTTTTGTCGGTTTACTAGTATTCTACCAGATACTTGTTTCAGGATTACTTTTTATATGAGACATATGTATAATTATAGATAAATTACCAGGATTCATAAACGAGGTGGTCTTATGGATAATACTGTAAAGAGGCTTATCGCCTATCTCGCCTACGTCATTTTTATAGTCTTATTGGTGTTGGGGGTCGAGCGGCTTGACTTGTATATCAAACATCTTTACTCATTCACGTATCATTTCCGCTACGCCCAACTGGGTTTTTCTATAATGATCTTATTTAATATAACCATGGGTATGCTTCTGGCCCTGCCCGGGTTACTAATAACCCGTCGGCTGCCTGGAGTCTGGAGAATCGACTGGCTGCCGCTGCTGGTGGTTGGTCTGCCCTCGCTGTGCGCCGCCCTTTCTGCGTATACCTACTGGATTTCACCGCTAAGTGCACTTTACTTATATGCCATAAAACACCTGGGAGTAGTGAAAATCTTTTGTATGCTGCTGGGGTTTGTCCTGATCAACTCCTGGCAAAAGGTTACTCCGTCAGATAACGAGCTGCTGTCCGATCAAGGCTTGACCCGGTAGTGTTACTGCGGCCACCAGCGTGGATATTCCAATCCTTCCGGCAGCCGGGTGCTGTGATCCCCCCGGGCAGCATTGACCTGCGACTGGGTAAAAAATAGGCTTCGGGACAGATTTGTCCCTCTTATGTCGGTATCACGGAAATCAGCTCCGATAAGATCGGCAGCGGTCAGATCGGCACCCCTGAAATCGGCGGCAATCAAGCAGGATCCCCGCAGGTTAGCTCCGCGCAAGTCGTGCTTCCGAAGGTCGGCTCCCATTAAAAGAGCTCCGCGCCTCATTTTCTTTTTAGTCATCTCTCTCGCAGCACCGAATGTATTTGTCCTAACCAGCTCGCTGGTTATTAACAATAGCTTGTTTACTCTTCCGCGCAGGGCATCCATATCCAGACCAATTATCTCTGAGGGACTGAGAAGGGTTACTTCTTCGGTTTCTTTAAGCATGTCCTGCAGGTCTCTATAGATAGGCCGGGCTGACGACTGTCTCAGAGCATCACTGAGATACCACTGCATCTCGTGCAAGTGCCGCATAATAAGAAATACATCAAACATAGCCTGTGCCAATTCGGAAGATTTTCGCCAATCAAGTCCGGCAAAGCTTACAGTAGTCACCTTTTGGCCGGCGCCAAAACAATCGAAAGCCATACATCCCTTGAGTTCCTGTTCCTGAAGCTTCGAATAAATCGCACATCGGCTGTCCGGCTGCAGGTGGCGGCAGGGATCGCCAGTCTTCTTGTCTTGCGGAAAGCCCTCTGAAGATGAAAAGTACAGGGCCACACAACAGATCCCGCAACAATTGCTGCAATCAGCTTTTAAACTGGGGCTATTATCTCCTGGCTCCATTATTAAACCTCACCAACCGTGTTTTATAACATTATACCCGGCTGATGCCGGGTATCAAATGCTCGTTATTTAATTTGCGGATTACTTCTCTGCCTTGGGTCGATAACGAATGGTCTCACCGATCTCTTTACCAATCAAGCCCCGCCGCCACAGGCACTCCAGGTAGGCACGGGTGTCGGCCCAGGAAACCCTGAATTCCTGGAGCACCCGGGCACGTACGTTGATGGCCTGACAGACCTCGATGAGGGTCATTTCACCCTGCAGTTTTTCTAATACCTTGTTCATCCGCCTCTTGTGCTGAGCCTCAATTGCTTCCAGCCGCTCAAAAGCACCTGTAAAGCAGGGTCCATGGGTAGGCAGTACGAGCGCGGGTTCGCGCAGTACTATTTCCCGCAGTGATTCCAAATTCTCCGTTAAGGGGTCTTCCAGTGTCGAATAGGGCCAATCACTGATCTGGGAAACGTGTTCAGCCAAAAAGGCATCCCCACTGAACAGCCACTGGTTCTTTTCACTCAGGAACATCAGGTGTCCATCTGAATGACCGGGCGCCGGAAGGACCCGGCAGGTTTCATCTCCAAAGCTAAATATTTCACCTTCATCAATGGCGGTCATCTCCGGGTAGGGTTCGTTAAAACGGTTTATATGGGCAATATCTCTGACCATCTGCCAGATGGTGTCATCTGAAATGCCCTGCGGCGCCATTTCACGATACAGGTGCTCGTAATGTTCTGCTTCCGGCAGGGTATACTTGCCCCAGGCCGGCAGATCAAGGCGCGGCACCAGTACCTGTGCATCCGATTGCTGCTGCAGCCAACCGGCTATCCCGGCATGATCCGGATGGATATGGGTCACCAGGATCTTTTCTATCTGTTTGAAAGAGATCCCTATATCCTTTAATGCAGCGCTCCATTTTTCGCGGGCCTGGGGGGTATGCACCCCCGCTTCGATTATCGACCAGCCGGTATTGCCTTCGGCCAGGAAACAACTCGTATCGCCAGTTGGAAAAATGGACGGTATGGTAAGCGTATGGATACAATGGGCTTTCAGGTCTGGCTCAATAATCGTTTAAATAACCCCCCATCAATGATGCCATGCCGCCCGAATATATATTTTCGAGCGACAATACCCGTTTTCTCTATAATTCTTCCTCCAGAGCCGCCAGCGCCCGTTCAAAGGCGGGCAGCTCGTCATCCTGCACTATACTTTTGATCCGCCTATTGTATTCAGCCAGGGCTGGGGATATCTCCGCTACGATCTCACTGCCGCGGGCAGTTATAGATATCTTCACACTGCGGCGATCGTGGGAATCTTCCTCCCGTATTACCAGTCCTTCCTTGACCAGGCGATCGACCACCCCGGTCACCACCGGGCTGTCGAGCTGGATGGCGGCAGCTATGTCCTTGATGCTGCCCCCCTCGCGGCCGTTCAGATGCAGCAATACCCAGGACTGAACGATGGTTATACCATAAGCCCCCAGCTTGTTATTGTATTGACGGGCCATCTTGCGGGCAATGGCCCCCAGGCGGAAACAGTATAATTCGGCGAATTCCATGACTTACTCCTTTACCAGGTACTGGTTTTATACTATCACCCCAAATTATATATTACAATAATATTTTGTTGTAGTAATATTACTATGCTATGTGTTATGGTGATATTAGTTTTACATGATTGGGGGGTCTAAAATGGGGACCTGGAAAAAAAGCGGCTGTGCCCTCTGCGCACAAAACTGCGGCCTGGAACTCCTCATCGATAACAATCGCATCGTCAAGGTCCGCGGCGACAAGGACAATCCCAGAAGTAAAGGATACATCTGCCGCAAGGGTATGAACATCGCAAACTTTCAGCACAACGAACAACGCCTGAAATATCCCCTTAAAAAGGTAGCGGGTGAATTCGTTCAGATTTCCTGGGAACAGGCCATCAGTGAAATTGCTGTTCGTCTGTGGGAGATTCGTGACCAGTACGGCCCGCGTTCTCTGGCCTATATGGGCGGGGGCGGGCAGTCCTGCCATATGGAAGCTGCTTTTGGGGTTCGGCTCATGCGGGCCCTGGGTTCGCGTTATCACTATAGCGCCCTATCTCAGGAGCTGACCGGGCACTTCTGGACCCAGGGGCGGGTGTTGGGTCGGCAGTATATGCTGACTGTCCCTGACGAGGAACGCGCTGATATGCTGGTGGCTATTGGCTGGAACGGCATGGAGAGTCACCAGATGCCTCGGGCCCCTCTGGTCCTGCGCGAGTTTTCCAAGAACCCCGACAAGCTGCTGGTGGTCATTGATCCCCGTAAATCGGAGACCGCCCAGATCGCTGATCTGCACCTGGCCCTGCGGCCAGGTACCGACGCCTTGCTGCTGCGGGCGGTGATCGCTATCATCCTAAAAGAGGGCTGGTTTAACCAGGCCTACATTGATAAACATGTCAGTGGCTGCAAAGAAATATGGCCCCAGCTTACTGATTTTGATATTGAAGCAGCCTTACAGGTTTGCGAACTTGAATATGACCAGGTCCGGGATTTTGCCCGGTTGATGGCTACCCGCAAGGTAGGAGTGCATACCGATTTGGGGGTACTCATGAATCGCCACACCACTCTGGTCTCCTGCCTGGTCATGGTACTCCTGGCCCTCTGCGGCCAGATCGGCCGACCTGGTACCAACCTGATCCCGGGCATCTTCATGCCGTTGGGCGCCCACAGTGATGAGCGCAAGGAAAGCAATTGGAAAACACTAACCACTGGCATTCCGACTATCATGGGCTACGTTCCGCCCAATGTACTGCCCGAGGAGATCATGTCCGACCATCCGGAAAGGATCCGCGCCGTCCTCTGCACCCAATCCAATCCTCTGCGTTCCTACGCCGACACCAGCGCTTATGAGGAGGCTTTCGCCAGACTTGACCTGCTGGTTACCTGTGAGATAGCCATGACGGAAACAGCCACCCTTTCGCATTATGTACTACCCTCCCGGTCCACCTATGAATCCTGGGACAGCACCTTTTTTACCTGGACTCCTGATACCTATTTCCAGATGCGCCGACCGGTAGTGGAACCCGAGGGCGATCCTCTGGAAATATCAGAAATACACCTGCGTCTGGCCGATGCCCTGGGCTTTATTCCGGAACTCCCGGCGGCTCTTTATGAGAAAGCGGGCAATCGTATGGAATATGGTCTAGAACTGATGCAGTATCTGCAGGCTAATCAGACCTCCGCTGCCATGATGCCCTTTATTGTCGGCAAGACGCTGGGGCTGGCTCTGGGTTCGACCAACCTGGCCGCCCTTTGGGGCATTCTGCAGGCCCTGCCCCGGGACACCCGGGCCCATGCTGTTCGGGCTGGTTTTAAAAAGGGTCCCCTGCTGGGCGAGGAGATCTTCCAGGCCATACTGGATCATCCGGAGGGGATGTGGATAGGCAAGATTGATCCCGAGGATAATTTCAGTCTTTTGAAAACAGAAGACAAACGCATCAATGTGCTGATACCGGAGATGATCGAATGGCTGGAATCCATCACTCCAGAAAAGGAGGCAGCGGCCCTCAATCTTAAAGAAGACTACCCCCTGATCCTCATGGCGGGACGACATACCAGTTATAATGCTAACACCCTGATGCGCAACCCGGCCTGGAATGAGGGCAAACGTGCCTGCACTCTGGCTATGCATCCACGTGACGCCGAAAAGCTAGGCCTGGTTGATGGGCAAATGGCGGTCGTCACTACTGAGGCAGGGAGTGCTGAACTGGAAGTAGAAATCACTACTGCGGTACGACCAGGCATGGTCATGATCCCGCATGGCTTCGGCCTGGATTACCCGGGTAATATGGTTGGTATTAATGTCAATTACCTGACCAAAAACACCAATCGGGAAGCCTTTACCGCCACCCCGTTCCATCGCTATGTGCCCTGCCGGGTGGAAGCGGTTTAAGCGTGAGAAGACGGGATAGAAGCAGATTTACGCAGATAAAACATGACTGACGCAGATGGGTTTATGATGGTCAATATAGAACCGTATTCTTTGCGGATGCTATCGCTTCGAAAACGGTGAAAGCTTGCCGCGCTGCGCTGGCAATGACATAATAGAAGATTGCCACCCCGGAGACCCGCCATTTCATGGCTGCGAAAACTAGCGCACTTGTCATGGCGAGAAACCGACACTCAGACGCTGTGTTTTAATTTTCTTATCTAAATTTGATGTGCAAATCCACTATTTCGGGAGTATTGCCAATACGGATGGGCGGTCCCCAGGTGCCGAAACCAGTGGAGACAACCACCTGCAGATCACCCTTTTTCATATAGCCCCAATCGATATCGTATATTCTGTCGGTTATATAGTTATTGGGAAACAACTGCCCCTGATGAGTGTGACCGGACAACTGGAGGTCGACTTTATTGGCCCCAGCTTCAGCCAGTTCGGCTGGGTTATGGTCCAATAAGATTACCGGTTGGCTGAGGTCGATACCCTTCATTATCTCCGCCAACTCCGGACGCTCGCCCGGGTCGACCCCGTGCTGGCGAGTGCTCCTGCCTACCAGGTAGAAGCTATCCCCTACCAGGAGGTATTCATCTGACAGCAGCCTTATCCCGGCAGCCTGCAGGTAGGGCGCGGCATCCTGTCCATAGCCGTCGTGGTTGCCCTTGACCATGTAAACCCCCAGCGGGGCTTTGAGCCGAGCCAGCGTCCCCGCCATGTTTCCTTTAATAAACGGCTGGATATTTTCATCTACTATATCACCCGCCAGGAATACTATATCGGGGTCCCGCTCATTTATGCTGGCAACCAGCTTCTCTAATCGATTTTTATTGACTATGGCGCCGAGATGGAGGTCAGACACCATCACGGCGTGAATTCCCTGAATAGACCCGGCCTCCTTGGGGATGTTGATATCATAGCTTACATATACCGGATGATAGGCATTCCAGGTGCCATAGCCGAGCAACCCTGCTAAGATGAGCAGCACAATCAGGCCAACCTCGGCCGGTGCGTGTTTGATGCGGTGAGGTATGATGCTCCACCAGCGATCGGCCAGCCTCACTATATCGATCAGAACCAGTATTAAAACGGCATAATATATGAATGCCAGCGAATACCCACCCAACCAGGACAATCCCTCATTCAGGACACCACCGGCCAGCCCCAGGCGCTCCACCAGGATGAACGAGGTAGAAAACAGTCCGTACACCACCCAGTAAGTTATAATCTGCCGGGTCTTAAAACGGCCGCGAAAGGCCTGGTGCCCTCGCCATCCCACATAGAATATGATTCCGCACATCAACGCCAATACTAATAGCCATAAACCCACGAATTTCACCTAGCTTTTAAATTAGACTCTCACTATCATCATAGCTTCCTGCCATTATTAATACCATAGTACATCACTGGTTGCCCAAAAAATCATCCTTCATTTACCACAGTTCTGTTTTATACATTATGGAAGGCAATAGATTGTCGAAATCAGGTAGGGCAGGCAGGTATTCCGTGACTAAAATACTAACTTTTCGACAAGATTTTAACATTAATATTGCTAACATAAAGAGGGCGATTAGCACGATACACAGAAAAAATCGGAGCTGGCCCCGGGGTGACAATTGAAGGGGGTTTTTGGATGAGAGCGCGATTTACTAACAAATCGCTGTTTCTGCTGCTGACCTGGTTTGGCTTTAGTCTGGTATCCTTAATTTTCCCGACCTCAATTATGGCGGCAACTCCGTCGCTAGAACAGGCGTTGGCGGCTTCGACTAAGATTGCTGCTGGTGACAGTTTCCGCCTAATAGTAAGAAACGATGGCACGGTTTGGGGCTGGGGCAGCAACAGTTATGGACAACTGGGTGACGCTACTACTATAACCCGTACTGCTCCGGTTCAAGCCTTGGGCTTGACTGACATCACCGCCATATCTGCAACATATCGTCATTGTCTTGCGCTCAAATCCGATGGAACGGTTTGGGCCTGGGGTTATAACGACTACGGCCAAATCGGAAACAGCGCCACAACCAATCAAACTTTCCCTCTGCAGGTATCCGACCTGGCCAATATTGTTGCAGTATCGGCTGGATACTACCACTCTCTCGCCCTGGATTCATCTGGCCAGGTCTGGGCCTGGGGACGTAATAACTATAGCCAACTTGGAGACACTGGCATCACGCAAAGAAATACCCCCGTAAAGGTACACGGTTCACATGCATTTATCGCCATCGCTGCCGGGCAATACCACTCCCTGGCCTTGAAAGCAGATGGTTCCGCCTGGGGCTGGGGCTATAATTCATCTGGCCAGCTCGGTGATAATACCGAAATCATCAGAAGGTCTCCCAACCAAGTGTACGGCTCAGATATTTTTGCCTCCATTTCGGCAGGATCAGACCACTCCCTGGGCCTGAAATCTGATGGTACGATAATGGCCTGGGGCAGCAATACCTTTGGACAACTAGGTGATGGTACAACTGAAAATAAGCATGTTCCGGTTGCTGTTCTGTACTCTAGTTCGCCGGTAACCCCCATAACAAATATAAGTGCTATATCAGCTGCCAACAGTCACTCCATCGCTTTAAACGCCGATGGAACTGTGGTTGCCTGGGGCAAGAACAATGTTAATCAGTTGGGAGACGGAAGCAGCACAAATCAGTTGTTCCCGGTACCTATGGTCACCTCTAACAATCCGGGCAAGCCACTGGGGCCAGTTTGCGGCATTCGCGCTGGCTATGAATGCTCGGTGGTCCTGGAAACGGACGGTACCCTTCGCGGGTCTTTTGGCAGTACCCCGGCGTGTTCAGTGGATCTCTGTTTGGCGGGCAGCCTTTCCGCTTTGACTGTGGGCAGCGCTACCATGAGCCCCGCCTTCAATCCCAACGTTCTTGAATATACCGTAACCGCTCCTTATGGTACGATTTCGGTCGACATCGCACCTACCATCACCGATGCATCCTGCCAGTTGCTGATAGATGGGCAGCCACACACCAATGGTGCAGCGAAAACAATTACTCTTTCCGTAACAAAGCAGACTACCCGTATCGACGTTTTGCATACTGCCACCGGTATCACCCGCACCTATAGACTCACGGCAATCTGGGCCGCCCCCTCCACTCAGACTGCTAACCTGTCATCCCTGTCAGTAGACGGCGCGACCTTTTCTCCGGCCTTCGATCCCTCATTAACAGACTATACGATAACTTTGGATCCGCTGATAAACAATATTGATATAGCTGCTACTACGGCATTTGCTGCTGCCACGGTCAATATCGCGGACAGCCCTACCGTTAGCGGCACCCAAACTATGACGGTGGATCTGCTCCCCGGCAATAATGCTGTTACCGTGGTAGGCACCAGTCAGGATGCCACTCAGCAAGTGACCTATACTCTTCACGTTGTGCGCGGACTACCTGAAAATGCTTTGCTGAAAAGTATCCGTCTAAACGTAGGCACTCTAGATCCCATTTTTGATCAAAAAACCGTAGCCTATCAAGTGACTGGGGCAGGAACGCTTAAGAGCATCGATATAACGGTTGAAACCGTTGCCCCGACCACTGCATTGACTATTGGCGGACAGGCTGCAGTCAGCGGTACAGCTCAGGCCGTGAACTTGGTGCAGGGGCCAAACCTGATACCCATCGTCATCACCGCTCTGGATGGGGTGACTCAGTATAGTTATATACTTTCGCTAAACGGAACGGTGAGCAATGCTGATCTGGATGACCTGACCCTGACCGGTCAAACCCTTGATTCACCCTTCGATGCTGCCATAACAGATTATTCCTTACACGTCGCAAACAGTGTCGATGAACTCGAGCTTACCGCCAGTCCCTCCGACCCCCGGGCCTTGATGATCCTAAACGGCTCTATATTGGCCCCCAGTAGCCCGGTCACCGTGAAACTGGCTGAGGGGGATAATGCCATTACCCTGATGGTAGTTGCCCAGGATGCTTCTACCAAAACCTATACTATCGGAGTTTACCGCGAAATCAGTTTGGCCATTAGCTCTGCTGACTTGCCGGCAGCCGTGGTAAGTTCTCCATATAATTTCACCCTGCAGGCTGCTGGCGGCAATAACCTCTATACCTGGTCTGCAACCGGTCTGCCGGCCTGGCTCAGCCTGAATCCCAATACTGGTGTTTTAAGCGGGACTCCGGACACAGGAGGCCCCATTACCCTGGCTATCACCGCCGAGGATGGTACCGGCTTGACCGCCACGAAAGACCTTCCCCTGAATGTTTATAGTGTCACAGGAAAGGGCGGATATATGGTAGTTCCCGCTGCCGATTCTGCCTATATCATTAGCTTAAGTAAAGATGCCCTGCCGGTTATGACCGTCAAGGGTGATGTTTCCGGTTTTAAATACTTCTCGGTAATCGTAAATCCTGTTGCCGGACATGCCGGCAACGAAACCATGGTTTTCATCCATATGCGCAATAATACTCCCATCGCTGTGACCAGCAATATTGCAGATTATGATATCATCAATGCTGCGGGGGCAGGCTTTAATGTCATGCCGGGCGATGTTATCAAAGCCTATTTGGTCGATGGTATATCCAACAATATTAATACCAGTCCCATCGTTCTCTAACGACATCCAAGTAATACCCGCATAAAATATACCCGGGGCATCCGCCGCAGCCTGGCCAAGGTTGATCACGTGACTCGGCGCAGAGCCTAAATACTGCGAAGCTTGCTTAGTGACTGTCCAGCCATATCAAGATAAGGACAAGATATGACAAGAACGCGAAGGCAACGAAAGGTCGGACCGGCAATCCCTTATTGTGTCATTACGAGCGCAGCGCGGCAATCTTGTAGGGCAATTCCATATGCACACACAAACCCCCGGCTTTCTCTTTTCAAAAGCCGGGGGTTCAGCTTGTCATAGAAGTAGCAGAGCGATCAAAAATGGCGAGGGTCGAGGCGCAAGCTAGCCCCGCGATTGACGCGTACTTAGCGTACGTCGATTGAGCGGGGCTAGTGCAGTAACGGTGAGATTCGTCTTATTTGACGGTCTGATTACTGGGGCATCACATAGACATCCTTGAGCGTTAGCACCTGGGTCTCCCAGATCCGTTCAAAGCGTTCCCCATTCAGCGGGGCGTCGATGATCATGCTATTGATCAGAGCCCGCTGATCCGCGCTGTTATCAAAGGTAGCCCGCAGGAACAGAGCGTTCTGTGCCCAGTCACGGATGAGGAAGGCAAATATCTCTTCGATGATATCGTCTTCAATCTTGTAGATCTTGGCGTTTTCCATGATCAATTGCCCGTAAGCGGACAGGGTCAGCAGTTCGCCCACCCCGATCATATAATCGATATTGGCGGCCTGTTCAGCCGAGGGTGGGGTGGTTGCCAGGTAATCGCGCAGAGTCTCTACCAGGCCCAGGAAGAGTTTCACATTCTCCAGTTCCACTCCCTCATAAGCCTTATGATAATCAGCAAAACGCACGGTGCCCAGCTTGCCGCCCTTCTGTTTGAAAACATACTCGTCGTTGCCGATATCGTCGCGCTTAGGGATTACCGGCATTTCTTCATGCGCAAAGAAATAATACTTCATAAATTTGTTGACCAGCACCATGTTGACGTGGGCGGTGCCTTCCAGGCGCGGCATCATAGGCGTATCCCGGATAAACATTTCCATGAAGGTATCGGCTTGCTCCATGCCCTTGGCCCCGACTACGTCGAGCAGCATGGTGGCGATCTTTTCGCCCTGCAGACATACCTTCATTTTCAGGATGGCATTATACATGAGGTAGCGCCGATCGTCATCGGAGGCGGACCGGAAATAGTCCATGGCCCGCAGCGCGTAGAGTTTCATGGCTATCGTCCGAAGATAAGCCTCGGTGAAGAGCCGTCGGACATGGGGGAAGCTGTAAACTGGTTTGCCGTACAGATTACGATTACAGGTATGATGCAGACATTCATACAGGGCGTGTTCCACTTCACCGATCGATGCCCAGCCAACCATAGCCTTGCCGATGTTGACGGTACAGAGGGCGTGATCGAAGGCCTGCGGCCCGCGGGACAGGATATCTTCCTCTTTGATTACATAATTGTTCAGATTAAATTCGGACACGTAAGCACAGTGCGCACCGGAGGTATCGATTTTTTTCACGCATTCGAAATTGGGGTGCTGGGAATCGACCACAAAGAAAACATACTCGCCGGTATCGGAGAACTTGCCGAAAACGGCCAGCATCGCAGCAATATTGCCGTTGCCGATATAGTACTTATTGCCGGAAGCCGTATAGGTCCCGTCACCGTTCGGAGTCAGCAGCATTTCGTTGGAATAGATATCGTTGCCATGGGCGCGCTCAGAGAGTCCGAAACCAAAAAACTTGCCCTGGCGCAGCAGTTCAGCAGCCCGTTGTTTTACCTTTTCATTGTCGCTCAGGAATATCGGGCCCAGACCCAGTATGGTGACCTGGTAAAGATACTGGTAATGCAGGGCATAGAAGCTGGATACCTCGTTGAATTCAGCCACCCGCCACAGGTCCCAGCGGGAATCGGGCTTGCCATAGCCGGCTGGAGTCAGCAGATCAGCGAAGATCTCTTCCTTAGCGAGAAAGTCACAGTAGTCCTGGTACCAGGCAAAGGCCTTGTCCTCTTCCTTGATCGCCAGCAGGCCTTTCTTCTCAAAGAAATCAATGGTTTTCAGCATGATTTCTTTAGCCCGCGGATCCTTGTGTTCCCGTTCATATTTCTGGGGATTCAACAACAACATGGGGGCTCACCTCTCTTCAGATTTTTGGTCTGGTTATCAGCCATCTTTATATTTATAATATTAATTAATAATTATTAAGTCAACGAATAAAATATTCCGTGCCCTGATATTTCGTGGGTGCTTATCATTGATTTTTTGCATTGCCGCCCACTCCTTGGTAAAATAAATACCAACAAAATCCGTTACCTGACCTATGGGTTTTGCTGAAAAAAGGAGCGTACTCTGTGAGTTATAAAAAACTGGGGCGAAGAATACAACGAGCCCGGGAGGATGCCGGTCTAAGCCAGGAACAGCTCGCCAGGATGCTGGGTTGTTCTCAGCCCACCCTTTCCAATTACGAAAAGGGGAAAAGCCGGGTATATCTGGCCCAGCTCCAGCGATTCGCCGAACTCCTGAACAAGCCGGCAAGTTTTTTTCTCGAGGCTATGGAGCCGACCAACACCGACGACGAGCCATTCGATGAAGCGGAAGACTCCATCACCAGCGAACCATTACCTGACTCCGATAGCTATATCGAGGATGTGGTAAAGCTCTTACGGGAACTGCCGCGGGAAAACCGCCGGATGGTATATGAATATGCGCTCTGGCAGCAATACAAGCTGGGGAGGAATACGATCAAATGGTAAGTTTTGAACTCACCCACGAACAAAATGTACTGATCGAAAAGATTCGCAAAATGGCTCCGAAAATGGAAAAACTGGCTCTGGAGCTGGACGAGGCCGGAGACGACCGCTTCGATTTCTCTCTGGTCAAGCTGTTGGCCAAGGATAACCTGTTGGCCCCGTCCATACCGGAGGAGTATGCCGGGCGCGGACTGGATAGCTTCACCACTGCCTTGTTTTTTGAAGAAATCGGTGCGATCTGCGCCGGCTTAGCCACCGTAGTCGCCTATAATCTCCATGCCGCCAGTATGATCAACCTGTTTGCCAGCAGGGAACAGAAGCAGTATTATCTCCCCCGCCTGACTAAAAAGACCCCTTGCCTGGCCACAGTAGCCGCTACCGAGCCCGGGGCGGGAACTGATATCGGCGCTATTACCACCACTGTGAAAGAAAAAAACGGACAATATGTCATTAACGGGATCAAGGAATACCTGGTCAACGGGACTGTGGCCGATTTTATCATCTGTTTAGCTGCCTTCGATCCGGCCCGTGGTCGTTCAACCACCTCGGCTTTTCTGGTCCCCGGCAATGCCGATGGCCTGGAAGTGGTCCAGACCCGGCACAAGATGGGAATCAAATATGCCCATACTTGCACCATGCGCTTCAATAATGTCACTGTTCCTCAAGAAAATTTGTTAGGTGATATCGGCAGCGGCTATTTGATGGTTACTCAGGAGATCGACCGCTCCAAGGTCCTGACTGGTGCTATCGGTGTAGGGCTGGCCCGCAGCGCCTTCGAAAAAGCCCTGACCTTTGCCCGGGAGCGTCGGCAATTTGGCCGGGCCATCTATGATAACCAGGCGGTTTCCTTTGCGTTTGCCCGGATGGCCGCACAGATAGAAGCTGCTCGCCTGCTGGTCTGGAAGGCCTGCTGGCTGATCGACCGCAACGAAGACTACAATATGGCCTCTTCTATGGCTAAGATCAATGGCAGTAACGCGGCGGTGCAGGTGGTAGGCGAGGCCATGGAACTCATGGGCGGATACGGCTATATGAAGCCGAATCCTATCGAAAAGCTTTACCGGGATGCCAAGATTTTACCGACTCTGGAAGGGCCCAATAATATACACCATGTGGTGATCACGTCACTGCTGTAAATCACCTCTCCTTTATTCATCATTATCGCTCAGGAGCGTTTCCGCCCGGGTTATTATTCTCTCGCCAAAACGGTCTTTTATTGAATCCAGCACTTCATCGACCGGTTTATTAACCCTGGTTTGAAATAAACTATCCTGGCAAACCTTGCTGCGAGACTGCAATCTGCCGACGGATAGTCCGATCAATCTGACCCGACTCGTGTTCTGCCTCCTCAGCTCGGCAAAGAGATCCGCACCGGTTTGGTATATGGTCATATCGGCATCGCTGGGGGCAGAAATGGTCTTGCTGCGGGTAAGCGTCTTGAAATCCGGGTATCTAATTTTTAACGTAACGGTTTGCGCCGTCAGTTCCGCCTTTCTCAACCGTCTGCCGATGATCTCAGCGAACGTCAACAGGATACTATCCAGAAATAAGTCGTCCTCGACATCACGGGGAAATGTGGTTTCCCGCCCGATTGATTTGGCCTCATGCTCCGGTTCGACCCGCCGGTTATCGATACCGTGCGCTAATTCCCAGTAATCCCGGATCGAGGAACCCATTTGTTTCTCCAGATTTTCAATGTTGACCTGCTGCAGGTCTCCGATCGTCAGTATTCCTTGCCGTTCAAAGGCCTGCCGGGTTTTAGGCCCTACTCCCCACAGGTTGGCTATCGGAAGCGGAGCCAGCACTCCGGCGGCTTCTTCCTCCGTGATTATCTTGAGACCATTGGGTTTACCCAGTTCGGTGGCTAGTTTAGCTAGAAATTTGTTGCAGGAGATCCCTACCGAGATATTCAGCCCAAGCTCATGACAGACCCGTTCTTTTATGCTCTGGCCAATCTTTTCCGCAGAACCAAACAAACGATTACACCCGGTGATGTCCAGGAAGGCTTCATCAATCGAGAGCGGTTCAATGAGTGGTGAGTAGGCGGCCATGATTTCAAAAACCTGGCCGGAGGCTTCGATATATTTCTTCATATTAACAGGCAGAAATATTCCCTGGGGGCACAAGCGATACGCCTGTGCCGTAGGCATGGCCGATCTCACTCCAAAAGCCCGGGCCTCATAAGAACAGGTCGAAACGACCCCGCGAGCCTCCGGGCTCCCCCCGATGATGACCGGTAGGCCTCTTAATGATGGATCATCGCGTTGTTCGACTGATGCAAAAAAAGCGTCCAGATCGCAATGAATGATCGATAATGCTTGGTTTAACGGCACTAATACCACCCCTGATATAAACGGCTAAGCCTCTGAAAAAAGTATATCACGTTCTGCAAACAAGTGTTCGCGAAACGTGATATGCCCGCTTGGTCTGCGTTGTTTATGACTACTGCAATCGCAGTTGATGTAAAATGCGCAGCAATCATAGGAGTCAAGGGGAAACGAATTAAACACAGCGTCATTAATAGCACCCGTTAGGGTGCATGGGTTGCACTCTGGAGTGATGTACACAGATGCCTTCGGCACACAGACGAACACGGATTTATGTACAATGGCATTAATAATATGCAAAGCAATAACAGGGCGTGAGGGCCCCATATCTAATCTGTGTAAATCTGTGTTAATCTGTGGCAAAATAAGGTTCCTGACCCGGCTATGGTTCATGGTTTCCATAATCCAGGCTAAACACCCTTAACGGAGATAAGTGATGCGCCGGGAAGGTACCCTTCTTCTTATAATCCGGCGGATAAGCAGTATGATGAGTAATATCACCAAGGTAATCAAGCCGTAAACTGCCCAGGCTATCGTATTGGGCTGTGATAATCTGGCCAGGATGGAGGTATTCTGATCGATGATTTTGCGGCCCTGGGCCTGGTTATAGTAATCAGGGATCTGCGCCATGCCGCCGACCTGGTCGAATGACTGCAGGTATCGGGCGATGGCCACCCATTCCTTGAGTTCGCTTCCATTGCTCTTATCCCTGATGATCTGAGCCTCATAATCGCTGATCGGCTTACCCTCCCGGGTTTTTGGCACGATCGACAAAAGCCCGAAGGATTTCTCCCCTACTACCGATAGCATCTGGGCCGAATAGAGATTGACCACCACTCGGTAAAGCTTATCGTCATCGAGCTCAGAGCGTTTTCCGTCCCTGGGCTGCAGCGCCGCGTCGGTAACTTTATTAAACATCAGCCGGTGGGGATTGAAGGTATAGGTGATGCCGGACATGTAAAGCTGGGCATCGTTCATCAGGGGAGTGATCGACGCATCCACTTCACAGGCAGTCTTCAACTCTTTACCGGTCAGATACACCGATATCAGGGGATAACCTGATTTATTATCGGGGCCTATACCCAGAGAACTGATATTATACGCGTCCGCTACGGTGACATTGCCCTTTATCACCGAGGCCCGGATGGTCCCATTCGGTACGATGGCCGCCGCTATCGGTTGATACTGCTCTCCTTCCGCTTGTTTGACCCCATAGATATAGGCATCGCTGATCAAGTTGCCCAGGGGTTGCTCGCAGTGCTGGTCGTAGATCTCCTCCAGGGCGGCAAAGCTATACGGGGCATAGGCCAATACTTGTTCAAACTTCATCCCCAGGGGATCCAGGTAGTCTTTTTGTACCAGCGATTTAAAGTATTCTATCTGCTGGTCAACCGCTGCATCAGCTGCCATACCGGCATTTATCGGAATCAATCTGTACTGCACTTGCTTCCACACCCCGGCTGACTCCGGCTGCAGGGTGACCATCCCCAGGTTCGCGCCATACTCGCCAACCGAGCTTATGACCGTGTCTCCTTCGATAATAGGCTGCTCCATTTTGGTATGGGAATGGCCGCTGATGATGACATCTATTTCCGGCACCTTTTGCGCCAGGATAACATCTTCTGCTTTTTCTCGGTCAGCTACGGTTCCAGAATGAGATAGACAAATGATCATGTCTACCTTTTCCTGGTTCTGCAATTTATCCACAATGCTAGCCGCCCGCTCTAGCGGGTCGGAAAATTCCACCCCGGCTTTTGGCGCCTTAGCCGCAGCATCATAGCCCATAATCCCGAAAACCCCGATGCGGTATCCCTTACGCTCCAGGACCGTATAATCCTTGACCCCGTAGGCGTTCATCGCCTGGCGTAAGGGGATCAGATCGTCCTTAATTTTTCCCTGTTGGTCTGCCGGATAAGAAATATTGCCGGCAACGAGAAACGGCACGCGCTCCTGGCTGGTTTTGGCTGCCCTCAAGCTGCCCGCGAGCCCCGCCGGCCGGAAATCAAACTCATGATTGCCCAGGGTAGTGGCATCATAGCCCATTTGTCCCAATAGCCTAAGTTCTGGAGCTTGCCCGCTGAATTCGGTCTGGAAAAGGGTCCCCATCGAAAAGTCGCCCGCATCTACCAGGAGCAGTTGCGGATCATTTTTCCGCTGTTGGTCAATGGCGGTCTTTAACCGAGCAAATCCTCCCCAACTCTGGATAGCAGCGTTATCCTCCATATTGAACGGCAGCAGATTATCATGCAGGTCATGGGTAAAGAGAATAGTAATCGGGGAATCTGCTTTAACTGTATCCGCATACCCGCTCCCCGGCAGCAGGAGCATAAATGTCAACAGCAGTGCTATCATTTTATGCAATCTATTCATGGTGCCACCCTCCATCATCAAGCCTGGTGCCGGGGAGCTGCTTTTTGTCCCCCTAACCCTATTAATTAAACTTCTCTGCCCATCACTAAATACCTTCCGGATAAAAAATAACTTCCATAATTTATGAGGGCAGACTCCCTCCGGTAGGTCCTTGCATGCATTGTCCTGCTATCTTTGCTGTCATTGCTGCAAAAACGGGGGATGATTGCCGCGCTGCGCTCGCAATGACACACTAAAGGATGTCGCCCCGGTGCCCTGCCCTGCCTTGCTGCGAAAATTCACGTACTATCATATCGGTTCCTATCTCTGCCAGAATAATTTCGGCACTGCGTTTGCCAATACCAGGTAGTTCATCGATCTTTTTAATAGCATTCTCATGATCGCTAATCTGATCATCGATGATTTTATCAA
>Ga0123335_1000808_pt1 | contig 52441 bp, 48 predicted proteins | sample BiotimSIPDNA_2_FD_89707 | JGI IMG/M metagenome (GOLD analysis project Ga0123335, IMG submission 89707) | Anaerobic biogas reactor microbial communites from Washington, USA - Biogas_R2 time_0 SIP DNA | ecosystem: Engineered > Bioreactor > Anaerobic > Unclassified | place: Washington, USA...
AAAAAAGCTTGCAATCGATTCTCCGCCTTCGGTTCCATTCTTAAATTGCTTCCATACTTTTACAAACGGAAATGCGCTGCAGCCCGATTGAAATAAAATACTCCAGTCTTTTTGTTTTTCATCCCATTTCCAAACCCCGTTTGTCACTTTTATAATGCATTCGCCTAAATACGAACCTATTACATTTACAAGTCCTTCGGGAACAGCACCGGCATATTTTTTTTCCTTTCTTTGCCTCTCAATAAAACCTTCTGTCCATATAACCGATTCGGCATCATAACCGAAATTAAAATCGCAAAGTTTATTAAATTCCTGAACCGCAGTTTCAGAAAGTTTTTTAATTTCTAATAATGATTGTTGAATTTCGTCTTCGTTCATACTGCTTATTCTCCGTTTATGTTACCGCGGACCGGGCTTCGAGTTTTCTGCTGATGTAAGGAGAAAATTGGATTTCTTGTAATCCGTATTTTTTAAACTTGTTAAAAAAACACAAAGCAATTTTTATCACTCATCTGTATTAATATTCTATGCCTTTCCGGGCTTCTGTTCCTCTATTATAATAATGTTTTACTTCTTTCATTTCCGTAACCAAATCCGCAATTTGCAGTAGTTCTGCAGGCGCATATCTGCCTGTAATTACAATTTCCATTCCGGCAGGTTTATTTTTTAAGATGCCAATCAGTTCACCGACAGTAAATAAGTTGTAATACAAAGCAATATTTGCCTCATCCAATATTACTAGATCATACTTATTGCTGCCGATTATATTTTTAACTTCATTTAAACCTTCCCTTGCTTTATCAATATCTTTTTGGGTTGGAGCTTTTTTAATAAAACATTCCAATCCATATTGTTTAACCTCAATATCCGGGGTAAAGGCTTTAACGGCATCTGTTTCGGAGTAAGCAATGCCTTTAACAAATTGTGCAATAAAAACTTTTTTGCCCGCACCTAAAGCTCTTAAAGCCAAGCCAAATGCAGCGGTTGTTTTTCCTTTTCCGTTTCCTGTATAAACTTGAAAACCCTCACAAGAAAAGTACTTTTCTCAAACTCATCTTTGCTGGGTAAGAAAGCACATACATAATAAGATTAATTCTTCTGAAGAATTAATTATCTCCCCCGGAATATTTTCGAAACAAAACAGTAAAAAAATCACCAATCAAAAATGACCCTTTAAAATATTTACATAATTTGAATTATTAATAAACAGTATTTTCAAGAAATAATAAATTTATTTTTCCAGAAGTATTATCAGAATGACTAATACAACTAAGCCGAGAAAAATATATAAAAGCCTTAATGCCCTTTGTTTACTAGAGATTCGGGGAATCGGTTTGCAATATAAATCTGATTCAGGTTTTTTAAAACTAGTAGTTTTATCAAGTGTTGGAATAGCAATTAAAGCTAATAGAGCTATTATACTAAAAAAGAAACCGGAAAAAAACCAACCAGCAGAATCACGATTTTTCTCTTTTGCGATAAAAGAGCAAAATGCCCCAAAAATTACAGCTTGTAAAAGAATAACTAATAAAATTGTTTGCATTTAGAACCTCAGAACAATATCTTTATTTGCTTTTTCTGTCCCGGCAGAACTTTCGTCCTTGCCGGTTTTATTTTACTCGCGTTATCTTTACTAGGACAAAAAATATTATATTAATTAGTTTTAGATTCTTTAAGAGCATCATAACCATTTAACACGTCAAGAATACCTAATCTTTCATTAACACTAAGATTTCTAGTTCTTGTATACTTACCACTTAAACGCATTTTAGCATTTTTGGATTTAGCAAAGTTTCGCAAGAACGCTTCTACTTCATCTGTTACTGTAACATCTATCCATTCCCAAACACCGGAATCATTTTCAGTTTTCTTATCACTATATTTATCAAAGAATATTTCCATTGTGTTTTCGTCATAAGCAAGAAATGCTTGGTCAAAGAAAATCCAATTATCACCTTTATAAGACATCATTAAACGCAACCATTGTGATGTACCACTATCTCCTATATAGATGGAAGTTAAATTTGTATTTGTGTAATGGGTAAAATACGGTTGCTTATACCAAGTAATTTTCAAAACATCATCATATTCTTTTTTTAGTTTATTTAAAGCTCGTAATTTTTCTTTTTGTTCTTTTTCTGATTGTTTTCTTAGATCTTCCTCTTTTTTATTTTCAATCGTAATAACTTTTTGATAAATTTCTCTTACATCTAAATATAGTTCGGAGTTTGGATGTCGTTTTTCCATTTCTTCGTAAATGGATTTACATAGTTTGAAATCTTCTTTTTCAAAAGCAATTTTAATTCGAGCGTGTAATTTATCTGCACCGTTTTGACATTCGTCTAATTTAGTTTCGAGATCAGATACCTTGTTTAATAATTCCCTTTCCCTTTTTTCATTTGAACAACCAGAAAAAACAATTATTGAGAAAAAAATAAGTGTTAAACAAAATCTCATAATTAAACCTCTACTTTTTTAGTGTCAAGAACATAAGTGCTTACCTTTGATTTCCCCATGCTTCATCGGCTGCCTCTTTAACACAGCCATACATATCGGGAAAACAAAAAGAACCATTAATTCCTCGTTTTTCAAGCTCTATTATCAATTCTTTTGTCAGTCTATTTGATAATTCAACACGAATAATACGCGAATCTATTGATGCATTAACTGATTTTACTGCTGAGGAAACTTCTTCTTCGTAATCACACTTCCAAAAATCCCTGCATTCCCAGTCATGTTTAAGAAAAATTCCTCTCTGAGCAAAAAGATTCTCATTGGCCCCTGCAAGGGGATAAACAAATTTAAGTTCATTTGAGTGTTGCCCTATATTAACTATACCTGCAATACAAAAAACAGATAAAGCTTCTGATTTTGGAATCTTTAATGCACTCGATGCTGCAAAATATGCCGCTATTAAGGGTGATACAGTCCAATCTAGCATTCTAGTCGGTGTACCGTAGTGTTGAGCAAGGGAAAGTAAATAATCATCATCGTTTAAAAGTCTATCCGAAATTGTTGAATAATGTTTGAGATTATTTCGCAAAGAATCAATAACATCTTTCTCGAATAATTTTTCATCTACTAAATCTTGACGAAATAAACTTGGTTTTAAACCCCAAGTAGCATCACCTTGTCCACGAAAATACCAATTCATTGATAATTTCTCACTTTGCAACAAATTTAATTCGTCAAGTAGGTGAGATACACTTTTACATTTTAAAACAGACATAATCCCAACATAATTTAATTATAACATTTTCTTATCTGCTTTATGAAAATATAAGATCATAACATTTATTAGTTGTCCCTTATATTTTGACTCTTTTAACACGATCACTAAATGAATTATAAAATAACTCTGAATACTTTTTAAACCATTCAGTAGAATCATGCCAAGTATTCTTGTTAGTTATATCACCGTCTTGATATAGTATTATGCGGGAATCTTGACCATCTGGTAATTCTTGCCAATCTAACTCCGATCCTATTTCTTTTTCAATACTTTCTTTATCCTTTTTTAGCTCAGAAAAGTATTTTTTTGCATTTTTCCCTCGCATATAAAGTTCACAACCAAGACGGTTATGTATTGTATTTACTGTTAATGAGATATGAAATTTTGATCTGCCAACTGCTATCGAATACCAATGCTGTGCTCTTGGTGTTCTAAGACTTAAAAATGTCCTTTGTTGATTGAAATAATCTTTTAAATAATTCCAATACTCTAATTGTAGTGTTTTAGTTCCAGATAACTCTTTTGAAGAACCTTTTTCTTTCGTTGATTTAACCCATTCATTTGGTCTGCATATTATATTAAACTTAGGTGCAGGCAGAGATTCTCCTATTTTCCATAATTCAATTTCCAAGGCAAAGAAATTAATTTCCTCGATTGTGTTTTCATTTAGCCAATCAATTGCTTGACGATGCTCATCGGTTATTGAATTGCAAATCCATATTATCGTAGATGCGCCTATACCCGATGAATAAGTTATTATTTTACCTAAATGATCATGATTTGATTTCTCAAGCTGATTTTCAATGATAATTTTCTGATTATTTGAGATATCTCTTCCAACAATATCAGCTTTATAATTACCTATAAATACTTCAGTATCCTCAATTTCAATATCAATACCTATTGTATTACTTAATTCCTCGATATTCTCTTCTTTTGCCAACCATGGTGTAAACTCACGTGCTTCATCTGCCCAATAATCTCTTAATTCCACTTTTTGTAATTTGCCAAGGGTTTTCATAATAATCTCCTCTGTCGGACAATCAGTCACTTTTAAATAGGATGATATCCAGAAATTTTATCTTTAATTTTCTTCTAAAACCTATTTCTATTTTTGATATTTCCTTTTCCTGCAAGGTAACTTTTCCTGTAACCCGAAATTTTCACCAAAATTAAGCTTAAACTAAGCAATCGCCATTTATAAATCAACAAAATATTTAGCGTTTGAATATATTTTTAACTGCAGCAACTTTGTACAATACTGGCAATTATTTAATTTCTATTTTCGGGGGTATTCAATAACAAAGGAGATTAATTATGGATGCCGGAATTTTTCAAAACGGAATTCTTTATATTAACGGTAAGAAAATTGAAAATGTTCAGGATATTGAGCGGGATAAACATCCACATTTCGAAGGCGTTTTCACAAAAACATTTTTACGGAGACAGTAATGAGTTTTAATTTCACCAGATTTTTATTTGTTATTTTTTTGTTTTATGCTGTAACTGCAGCGCAACCCCTTAAAAACGGAAATGAAAAGATGAATTGGATTGCCGAAGAATACATTAAACTGGTTTTGGAAGCCGGGTTATATATTCCCAATTATGTGGATGCTTATTTCGGTCCAAAAGAATGGGAACCGTCAGAAAATGCGAAAAAAGAAGTGTTCCCTTACAAAAATTTTTCTGAAAAAATTGATAAACTTTCCTCTGCTCTTGCGGGAATTGATGAGAAAACTCTCGATAAAGTTTTAATTCAGCGAAAGAAAACGCTTGGCAAGCAGCTTAATGCTGTAAAAGCAAATATCGAAATGACAAACGGAGCAAAATATTCTTTCGATGAGGAATCGCAGAAGCTTTACGACGCGGTTGCCCCTGAATTCAGCGATGAGTATTTCCAGGAAATAATAAATAAACTTGATAAAGCAATTCCCGGCGAGGGAAGTATTAACGACAGGTGGAGCGAATTCAAAAAAGAATTCAAAATTCCGGAAGATAAAACTGACGATGTTTTCAAAGCTGCCGTTGCCGAATGCCGCGAGCGGACTCTTAAATATTTCGATTTGCCGGAAAATGAAAGCTACACGATTGAGTATGTTAAAGAAACAAACTGGGGCGGATATAACTGGTACAAAGGCAACAGCCACAGTCTGATGCAGGTAAATATGGATTTCCCGGTCTATATTAACCGGGCGGTGGATTTGGCTGCTCACGAAGGTTACCCGGGACATCACGTGAGGAATATAATGCTCGACCAGATTTTGTATCGTAAAAACGGCTGGGCTGAATACTGCGTAAATCTTTTGTTCAATCCGCTTTCCCCGATTGACGAGGGCACTGCAAATTTCGGGATTGAGGTTGCGTTTCCGGGCAAGGAACGAATGAAATTCGAGAAGGAAGTGCTTTTCCCTATCGCCGGAATTGACACATCGAGAGCCGAAATGTTTTATCAGATTCAGGAACTGATGGACGGGCTTGGAAATGCATCCGTCGAAGCTGCCCGCAAATATATAAATGGCGCATTAACATTAGATGAAACGGCGGAATGGCTTTCAAAATATAATTTATCCACTGTTGAAAAAGCAAAAAACAGTATGCGTTTTATCGAAACATACAGGAGTTACATTATCAATTATACAGTCGGGTTGGAAATTGTAAGAAAATACATTGAATCCAACGGCGGTAAGGCAGATAACCCTGAAAAACGCTGGCAGTTATTCAAAGAATTAATATCCACCCCGCATTCAATTTCGGATTTAGTGAACGGAATGGAATAATCGTAGGACGTTATTTTTTATCCTGTCCATCCTGAAAATCCTGTTAAATAATTTCAACATCGAAATACAGGATAAACAGGATGTAAAAAAATGCCCGGCACAAATTCCTGACTACATGCGCATCTAATTCCATTTTGATGCGCATCTCGGTCGCGAAAGATACGCATCTCCCTTCATCGAGATGCGCATCTCATTTTGGTATAATGTTTACAGGCTTCCGGTAACCCTTTTTTTAATCTGCTAAAAACCCGGTGGGAATTGCAGGCGGGTATTAAATTTTCTACAATTTTTATTTGAATCTGAATATCGTTTAATCTATTTTTCAACCAGTATTTCACTAAATATAAATATCAATTATGACTGATAATTTTAGCTTTAAGAATGCATATCTTCCTGCCGGGCTGGTTTCGCTGGTTTTATCTTTTATCTTCAAATACCTGTTTGCAAATGCCCCTGTCGGATGCTTTTTTGTAGGATTGTTTACAAGCTTATCTTTGGTTTTTAATATTAGAGCCATAATTGATTATCGAATGTTAAAACCTGCGAAAGTCCGAAAATAATCAAACCGGACAATCATTTCACATAAACTTTAAAACCATTTAACAGAGAAGATTTTGAACCGTGGTGTAATTTACGCGATGTCGGCTTATATTTTTTGGGGTCTTCACCCGATTTACTGGAAAATGCTTAAACATATTCCTTCTTCCGGTATTGTTTCGCACAGGATTATCTGGTCTCTCGTGTTTTTTTCAATAATCATCACCAGCCGGAAAAACTGGGGTTCTCTTTTCAATACGATTAAGAATTCTAAAAATAAAGTACTGCTTTTTCTTCCGGCATTGTTAATCGGTTCAAATTGGGCAACGTATATTTGGGCGGTAAACGCCGGGTTTGTTATTGAAACAAGTCTGGGTTATTTTATTTCGCCGTTGATAAGTGTTTTACTCGGTGTTATTTTTCTTAAAGAAAGTCTTCGCAGATTGCAATGGTTCGCGATGATAATTGCTTTATCCGGCGTGATTTTAATGACTGCCGTTTACGGTCAGTTCCCCTGGATTTCACTTTTTCTTGCAACTACCTGGGGTTTATACGGTCTTTTACGCAAGCAATCGCAGGTCGGTCCGGTTGATGGACTAACTATCGAAACATTAACTCTTTCGGTTCCGGCAATGATTTATCTTTTAATGCTCCCGGCTTCAAGTCCGGCAATTGCTATCCCCGACCTGAAAACTCTTTTTCTTCTTATGGGAACAGGAATAGTAAGTGGTCTGCCGCTGATAATTTACATTAAAGGAGCAAGAATGATAAAACTTTCGCTGCTCGGAATTCTTCAATACAGCTACCCTTCTTTAATATTAATCCTCGGATATTTTGTTTACGGCGAAACAATGGATCAGGCAAAAGTATTGGGTTTTGCGTTTATCTGGATTGCAATAATTATTTATCTTATCGACGTGAACCGGACTATCAGTAAACGGAAGATCTGATTACCAGCCCATCCTTTCGCGCAGCGCTGTAATTTGCGCGATATGATGAAGCCCGTGCCAAGCGTAAACGCCAATAGCTTTATCCACGGTAATCTCGCCTTTATCAGAATGTTGGAACGTTCGCTTAAGCTGCTCTTTGGTAAGTGTTTTAAGCAAATCTGCCCAGCGTTTATGAACACCGTCAACAATTGAAAGCGAGTGCTCCACAGGAGAATTAAGCGCATCCGAAAGATAAGCCCACTTTTCAACTTCGTAATATTTTATAAGCGGATTTGTAGAAGTAAGCGCAATTCTGATTCGCATAAAACTTTTAAACTGTGTATCCGCAATATGATGGACAACCTGCCTGACTGTCCAGCCTCCTTCACGATAAGGAGTATCAAGCTGCTCTTCGTTCAACCCCGAAACCGCCTGCCCTAACAATAAAGGTATCTGTTCAATTTTATCTATAAGTTCATTAATATCTTTTCGGGTAAGATCTTTATGATAATCATAATGTCCGTTTGGGTAAATCTGGTCGTTTTTCATAGCTCTTAATTTTAAATTTCAATGAACTATTATAAGAAAAACTTAATTCCGAAAATGTGATTTGCTCCTCAATTTATTTTAACTCAGGAAGACTTAAAGGGTCTATTCTCTTCGAAAACCACTGCACAGTCCAGTGAAGATGCGCCCCGGTTGATCTTCCTGTTGAGCCGACCTCTCCGATTTTTTGTCCCTTTTTTACAAATTCTCCCTCTTTTACGGAAATTTTGTCCAGATGAAGATAAAAACTCATCAATCCTAATCCGTGACTGAGAATAATTAAATTTCCTGAATAATAAAAATCATCTCCGGTTAATTTTACTACTCCGTCGGACATTGCATAAACGGGCGTGCCTTTGGGATTTGCAATATCAGCTCCGTTATGAGGATTTTTTTTTACATTTCTGAATATCCGCTGGCTGCCGAATACTCCGGTAATTCTGCCTTTTTTATACGGTTTTGCAAACCCCGATAAATAATGCGGGGTTATTTCTTTACCAGCGTCTCCTTTAGCTTTGCTTAAAATCACACCTTCGTGCTCAATTCTCTGCAATACGCTTTCGGGCGGATGCACATATTTCTTTTCAACCCGGTTTATTTTTTGAATTTTATATTTACGGGAACTTATCTTTATTTTTTTTCTTTCTTTTGAACTGTCGGCAAATTCAACTTCCAGTTTATAAATACCGCTTTCATCCCTGTCGAACCCAAATAAAAACCTGCCCGAAGAATCGAAAGGAATTTCGTTTTCATTCAAGTAAACTGCCGATATTTTCTTTTTTGCTTCACCTATAATAAGACTGCCCGATTCTAATTTTCCTTCAAGTTTAATATTCTGCGGAAACGTGATTCCATAAAACAATAGCATATATAAAAACAGTTTAACCAATTTTCTACCTTAGTTTTTTTTACAAAGGTACTATTTTTTGAGTTAAAACTCACAGAATAAGTTTTCACTTTTTTGGGATAATTAAAAATATTAAATTTACAAAGTTGTTCTTTTGTTTTATCCTCAGCGCCAACAAATGCAATGTAGAATGTATAATTTATAATTAACTGCCTCCCCTCTACTCTTTAACAAAGACTCAAAACTAAAATCTTACTCTTACTCATACTCTTACTCTTTTTAATTTAATCTTTAACCCAAGGATATCTATGAACTTTTCATTTAATAGAACTCTGTTATTTTTTTCAGTTTTTTCAATAACTGTGCTGCAAGCGCAGGACACTATAAAATATAATATGAGCGATATTGTGGTTACTTCCTCAAAATCGCCTGTTTCTTTTAACGATTTATCCCGGAGCGTGAATGTGATTTCTGCTGAAGAAATTAAAAGCGCTCCAGCAAACAATATTACCGATTTACTGCAATATTCCGCCGGGGTTGATTTGCGTCAGCGCGGCACAGAGGGGATGCAGGCGGATGTGAGTATACGCGGAGGTTCCTTCGAACAGGTTTTAATACTGATAGACGGTGTTCCGTTTAACGATCCGCAGACCGGACACTATAATTTAAATCTGCCGCTTTCGTTACTTGATGTTGAACGGATAGAAATATTAAAAGGTCAGGGGTCTAAAGTTTTTGGAGCCGGAGCGTTCAGCGGAGCAATAAACATAATTCCTAAAAAACGAAGAGAGAACTCTGTAACCGCTTTAATCTCCGGAGGCGAAAACGCATTTCACGAAATGTATCTCGGAGGCTCGTATAATTTAAATAATTTGAGTTTTCAAATTTCGGGCAGCAGAAAAAAATCGGACGGGTTTCAGCCGAATACTGATTTTAAATTGGAAAATTATAGCGGGAGTCTGGTTTACAGCTGCAAATTCGGTACGGCTGACTTTTTCTTCGGTTATGTTGATAAAACATTCGGGGCTAACGGATTTTACGCCGGCAATGCCGAGTGCGAAAGAATAATTACCCGCTTTGCAAAACTTTCGGCAAATCTGGGAAATGACAATTTTTACGTTTCTCCCAAATTTTATTTCCGGCAAAATACCGATGATTATGTTTATTTGCGGACTAATCCTGATGCTTACAGGAATAATCATACTTCATTTAATTACGGAGCTGATATTCAGGTAACGTATAAAACTGATAAAGCCGCTTTTACTATTGGCGGCGGAATAAGCATCGACAGTCTGGAAGGGAACCGCTTGGGAAATCATCAGCGGGAACAGACTGGATTTTTTTCCGAAATTATGTTTTCGCCGCTGAGTAATTTGAACATCAACATCGGTTCGTACTTAAATAAATATTCAAACATCGGCTGGAAATTCTGGCCAGGAATTGATGTATCGTATAATTTCAGCAAGACTGATAAAATTTTTGCTTCCGCAGGGAAAGCTTACAGACTTCCCTCGTATACCGAATTGTATTATAAAAGCGCATCATCTGTCGGAAATACTAATTTGAAGTACGAAGAAGTTATAAACTACGAAACGGGCTTTACTCATTCAAATGAGGATATAAAACTATCGGCAGTTTTTTTTCATAAAAAAGGGTTAAACAATATCGATTGGATTGATAAAAGTGAAAACAACATTTATTATGCTGAAAACTTTGCGGAAGTAATAACAAAGGGAATTGAGCTCAGCTTAAATCTTCATCCTGCTACTTTAAGATTTTTATCTGGCGGGATAAATATCAATTTGAATTACGCTTATATACAATCCGATAAAAATACTGACGGAAAGCGCTCACGCGATTATCTGGAAGCAATGCGGCATCAATTTATTGCAGAAGTAAAAAAGAAATTCGAGTTCGGACTTTCCACCAATTTATCTTTCCGCTACGAAGACCGGTTAAAGTTGAATGATATTTTTCTTGTTGATGGAAACATTTTATATAAAGTGAAGCATTTGGAAATATTTACAAAGGTTACAAATATTTTTGACAGGAAATATAAAAAACACTTGTTTGCTGAACTTCCGGGAAGATGGATAATTGCAGGAATTAAATTCAATATTTCCGAAGATTAAATCTCTAATTTTTGTAAAGATTTTAAAGGGATTTTCATTTTTGAACTTTCTACAGTAAAAATACAGAAGAACACAGCTATTATACTTTGTATAATATTTGTAAGACTAAAATATGCCGGAGCGTCGGTGAAACAAAAAATTACATTAATAAATTTCGTAATATTTGTTAGAAAATAAAAAATTAGCACAACCTGAAAAACATTTATAGCTTTTTCACTAATAGTATATTCAATTGTTCTTTTAAGTAAAACTATGCTGATTATTAATAATGTAAAAAAAATGATAGTCACATCAATAAATTCAATAGGTTTTATGTATGAAAGAAATAACGAAAATGCTAATGATAAAGAAACGATATGCCATTTACTTTTTATACGTGAGATTTCAAAAAGACTTAACAATGTTAAGACAGTAAATATAATAAGATGAATATTTGAATTACTTTCGAATACCTGACGGATAATACGTGAAATTGGACCCAAAATTGCAAGAAACAAAAAAAAATAAAAATACTTTGTACGGAATTGTCTAATCGGCGGGAAAAGCCATACAATCGCTGAAATGCTTGCGATATACTGATCGATTTCTAGTAAAAAATGATTCACCTATTAACACACATATTTTTTGTGTGTTAAAGTAACAAACATTATAGAATTAAAACATAAGAATTTTTAAAACATCAATGCCCTTTTCAGAGCATTGAGATAATTATCGGCATTTTGGAGGGCAGGGTTCAGAGAATTCCAAAACGAAAGACCCGTTCGATATTGTAAATATCGCCTTGCGTTTCTGGAATTTCGTAATACTATTTCCTCCTCTTACAAGAAGTTCATAAACCTTATCAATGCTAAACACATAAAAAGTGTCACTTTGCGAATAATTAAAAGGCGTTTCAGATAAAACCACCTTTTCCTCATTAAGTAAAACAAAGCGATCATCAACTACATTGACAAGGATGTAATTTTCGCAATCGTTAATAAAAAGCCTGAAAGCTTTTGTATTGATACTCTTTTCAGTATTGACCGAACCAAAAAGACTATCAGCTTCTTCCGTTGCGAAAACTTTACCGATTTGCCCCCGGGAGGAATTTTGCGGCCCATTTGCAAAAACTACATCCCCGATAAATATGATTAAAATAACTACAAGAAATATGAAAAATATATCTGTAGGTTTTAACTTATACTTTTTAACATTCATCTATTTTATCCTACTTCTATGTAAAATCTTTAGTTGAAAACTATATAAAAATTATTTTAACGGAATCAGTAGAACTACCTAGTTGAGAATATTTATCTAAGAAATGCCGTTATTACATTAAAAACAGCGAAAATAAATTTAAAATATTTTTTTATATATTTTTTTCTAGGTATTAATACCTATATATAGGTAGAACTACCTAGAAAAATTTTTTTTATTTTGCCTGCTATATCGTTCAAAAGCAAATTTCATTAATTCAGGTAGCGAATTAATTTCCAATTTTCTAAATAAACTCGCTCTGTGGGCATCCACAGTTCTTTTGCTTACTTCAAGTTTTGCAGCAATTTCGCTGCTCGATAATCCTTCCGAAATTAATAAAAGAACTTTCCTTTCCTGTTCTGTAAGCTGTTCTGTTTTATCATTTGTCTTCCCTTCCGGAAAGGAATCAAACTTAGATAGTATTTTCTTAAAAGATTCCTCAGCAAGAGCCTTCCCGAAATAATTTCTGCCGTGATAAACCTCGATAATAGCAAATAATAATTCGTCCTTCATTGCGTTTTTACTTAACAAACCTTTTCCGCCGGTTTTGTAAGTCTGATAAATATATTCTTCATCATCATACATAGATAAAAACAATATTTTTGCAAACGGGTATTTTTTAATAATTTCTGCAGCTGCTGGAATTCCCGCTATTACGGGCATCGAAATATCTACAAGCGCTACATCAGGAAGAAGCCTTCCGTACATTTCAATTAATTCAATTCCGTTTTCGGCTTCGCCTACAACAAAAATATTTCTTTCGCCGCTTATCAGACTTATTATGCCGCTCCGGAATAATTTGTGATCGTCTGCCACAAGGAGTCTTATCGGTTTATCTTGTTTCATAGTTTTCTACCTCGGGAATTTCTATTATTATAACTGTTCCGGCTCCCTTTTGTGAATCTATTTTTACGCTTCCGTTAAAATTTGCAATCCTTTCTTTCATATTCAATAACCCCATACCCGAATTATTCCCATTAGTGATCTTCGATTTTGTAAGTCCTATTCCATCATCCGAAATAAGCATACGGAACGAATTATTTTTTTTAATAACCTGCACATAAAAGTTTTTTGCCTGCGAGTGTTTAATAATATTATTAAAAGCCTCCTGAGCTGTCCGGAATAAAGCTGTCTCAAGTTCGCTTGTCATTCTTTTTACCTCAGCTGCCGTATCAATTTTGCCTGCGATACCTGTTTGAATTGTAATTTTTTCTGCAAGGGATGATAAAGCTGCTGCAAGACCTGCCTCTTCAAGAATACGGGGTTTAAGATTGTAACTTATTCCTTTAAGTTCGTTAATCGACTTTTCAAGCATTTCATCAAGTAAATTTTTATCCGGCTCGTGAAATAAATTACCTTTAAGAGTCTGCTGAAGTTTTAACTTAAGAAATAAAAGATTCTGCCCTACTCCGTCGTGAAGCTCACGCGAAATTCTTTGCCTTTCTGTTTCCAATTTTGTTTCGAGATGCGAAGCCAGCCTCTTTAATTCTTCCTGATATTTTTTCGATTGCTCTTCGGATTTTACACGCTCAGAAATATCCCGGAAATAAACCTGTGCAATTTCAAGGTATGATATTCCATTTATATAAACCGAATAATGTTTTTCTTCAATAGGCAAATTTATGGTAAACGATTTATCGTTTTCAATTAAATCAGAAAAATTCAAATCAATTTCAGAAAATATTTCGTTCCATAACGAGTCCGGACTTTTCCCTTTTAAAATATCCGAAGCCGATTGATTAAAATGTATTATTCTGCCTGATTTATCAATCCTGAATACCGGATCGGGATCGAGCTCGGCAAAAAGAGCCATCATCCTCGTATTTTTAAGTTCAAGCGCTTGTTTATCTTTTATGTGTTCAATTTTTAAAGGTACAAATATGTATTTTATGAAAATTGTAATAACAGCAAACACAATAATAATAATGAGAAGGGAAATAATAAAAGGGTTGTTTATATTAAAAAACCAGTTGCCGAATATCATAAATCCTTTTTGAATTTCTGCAGATTTCTAATCTGCCCTGCCAATTCCTTGATAAATAATTTATTTTTACCTTTAGAATTTATAAAACTTTTCTCAATTATTTTATAAATTGTTTTATCGGCAATTTCCGGGAAGAATGATTTTATGTTTTTTTGCAAATAGTATTTATCCTGATATTCATTTGAAAATCCTTTAAAGCCAGATATTATTTGCTGCAAGTTTGTTTTCATTATTTATCTCAAATTTTTCCCTGTTTACTAACTTTAAAATAAATAATATAATTGATTATTGTAAATAGGTACAATTACCTATAAAAAAAGTCCGGGGTAATCCGGACTTTCAAACTGTAGATTTTTTTTCATTTCAGCACAAATTTAACTGGTATCATCATTCTTACCTTAACAGGCCTTTCGCGCTGTTTTCCCGGATTGAACTTTGTTTTTTTAATGGCTTCAACGGCAGCTTCATCGCAGCCTCCGCCAATTGTCTTAAGCAGCTGAGTATTTACTACATTGCCGGCTTCATCAATAAATGCTAATACTGTTACCTGTCCTTGAATCCCTGCTTTTATTGCCATCTGGGGATATACGAGGTTATCGTATATTGATTTTAATCCCCCGACGGGCTGAGGCATTACCTCGCTTATTTCATAGAAAGGAGCATCTTCGTAATTATCATTTTTCTCAATAACCGGTGGTTTAATTTCTGTTATCGGTTTAATATCTTCGGTTGTTGGAATAGTTACTTCTTCCGGACCGTCAATTTCTTCAATGCTTTCAATAAAATCTGCGGGCAAAACCGGTCTTGCGGGAACTTCAGGTTTTATTGCTGTAGGCGGGGTATAAACGGTTATTAATTCGGGCCCCTTTTCAGTTATAACTACTTTATCTTCGGGTGCCGGAATGTACATAAAAGCTGCAATTAAAGCTACTAATGATATAATAAGGCTTGTTTCAACAAATCTGTTGTACTTTCGTTTAAGATCGTACTTTGGGTTTTTTGCGAGCGGCATAAATCCTCCTTTATTTTAGGTTTTCTTGTCTTTTACTTTTAGAGGATGTTTAATTCGCGCGCGCTGTTTTTAAATTCTAAAATCAAAGACTTAAGGATTTATACACATCTCAATTTCTAAAGTTTCATTTTTTATCAGTATCGCACAGTTTAAATTTAATTGGAATAATTATTTCAGCTTCGATTTTTTTTCCATCTTTTTCTGCCGAAGTAAATTTTGTTTTTTTCACGGCTTCGCAAGCAGCTTCGTCGCAGCCAAAACCGATTCCTTTCACAACAGAAACACTGATAACTTCTCCGCTTTTTGAAATTGTAGCTTTCACCATAACTTTTCCTTCAACTTTCTGATCCTTTGCTTCAGATGGATAAATTACCTTTTGAGCTATTGCCTCAATTCCGCCTTCCGGACTTGGGAGTTTATCAAGTTCAACTTGTGCAAATGATGAAATTATTGAAATAGAAAATAATAAAGCGATAAATAACATGTTCTTCATAGAACCTCCTTATTTTAGTTTAGTTTATTTTAAAAAATACCGGTATTACTATTTGAGTTTTCACCGGATTTCCGTTTTTTAGTCCCGGCGAAAATTTGCTTTTCATTATTGCGTTAATGGCAGCTTCATCGCATCCGAAACCTATTTTCCCTAACATACATTAATTCGTAGTTTCTCTGGGCAAGAGTATTTAATGTTAATAAAACTAATAACGTAATTATTTTAATAGGTAACATTTCTTTTTATGATTATTTGAAAGTTGCTTTAATTATTTTAATTGAAATAATATTGGTACTGCAACCTGTACTTTTACCGGTTTTCCATTTTGCATTCCGGGTTTGAATTTGGTTTTTTTAACAGCCGCCATTGCTGACTCATCACAATCTGCACCAATACCTTTTATTAAATCAACCTTAGAAACATCTCCCTGTTCATCAATATATGCTTTTACATATACTCTGCCCTGAACACCTTCCTTTTTTGCTGATTCCGGGTATATAATATTTTTTTGGATTGCTTCAATGCCTCCAATGGGTTCAGGCATTTGATTCACAGCAATAAAGTAACTTCTTTCATTAAAAAAATCTGATATCAATTTATCGTTGAGCAGTAATTCATGAGATACTTTTAAGTTAAACTGGAAATTGACCGGCTTACCATCAAGTTTTGCAGAATTGAAAACCCAGTTTTCTAATTGTTCAATTATTTCTGTCTTCTTATCAGTAACTTTTGAATCTATTATTTTAATTTTTTCAATCCTTCCATCTGTTCCAACATATAATTTAAAGTCGAACAAGTTATCATATTTTGATTCTGCCTGATTAATTGCTTCATTCAGAATCTCCTTGAGTTTGTTTTGTTCCTGCTCCATATTTTTCAAGGAAACCGGTTCATCTACTTTCTCTAATGTCAGATAATCATTATCGTAATCCGGAATTATTTCAATTTTGTTTTCCCTGCAGCTTTGCAGAGATAAAAACAACATTACTGCTGCAATAAATAACCTTTTCATTTTTACCTCAAAGTTCTGATGTTATAATTATTTCGTTTGTGTATTTTGTATTTATTTCTGTTGTGGGCAGCGAATTGTTTAGAATCAGATTAATAAGTTTTTCCTGCTTCTCAATTTTTCTTGTTGTTGCCTCCATATTTGCTTTATAGTTATTAATTTCCATATAACCCAGAAGTAATCCAATTATTAAAACAGCCGCAGCAGCATAATAAAAAAGATGACTGTTTTTTTTAGCAGTATAGAATTTTTCATCTTTTATTGCTTTATTCTTAATTGATATTAAAATTCTTTCATCAAGATTTTCCGGGAATTCTTCATCTATTTGATTAGTTATCATCTTGAGCTTGTAATTTGCCTTAAAATATTCACGCGCGGATTTCTCTTTGCTCAGGAATAAAAACATTTCCGTCTCTTCCTTTTCCGAACATTCTCCATCAAAGTATTTGTCAATTATTTCAAATTCTGTATTCATAATTAATCCTTATCGATTATTTTTGACATTCTTTCAATAAGTTTCTGCCTTGTTTTGAATAACCTGCTTTTAACAAGATTTTCGTTAATATCCATTATTTCCGCTATTTCCTTGTAACTGAACTTTCCATATTCTTTTAACAGGAAAACTTCCTTTTGCGCTTTATCTATTTTATCAAGCTCGCCTTTAATAATTTCTTTGATATCATTCATTTCAATTTCTGATTCAATATTTTTGGAATCCATTTTTTCAATTTCGTAAACATCTTCAACATTATATCTGTCATTTTTTATTTTTTTTGATCTGTAAATCATATAAATTTCATTTCGCAAACTCCTGTAAAGCCAAAAGGCAACGCTTTCCGGATTTTTTAGTTTATCAATATTTTCAAATAACCTGAGAAAAATTGTGTGGATTAAATCTTCGGCGGTAAGTTTATCGGAAAGCATTTTACAGGCAAAATTGTATAAGCCTTTCTTATGCTTGTTGTAAAGCAATGTAAAATCAATTATTTGTGCTGAAGTTTTTTCCAAAATATTTTTTTCTCTTTTTAATAAAGATGAACAAAAACACAAAATGTTGCTTTGGATGATAAATTATTTCGAAAAATTCAGATTCTAATAATTTCTGAGAAAATAAATAAATTTTAGGAAAATTTGAAATAACAATCCGTTTATATTATCTGCATACGGGTAAGTCCGTCCCTTAAAAGTAAGAGACCAAGAATTATTAAAACTGCGCCAAGTATTTTTATTACATTTTTATATCCGTTTCCTTTTAAGAATTTCTTCGATTTCTGCGAAATTACAGCAATCGACATTTTTGATCCGACGAGAAAAACATAAAAAGAAATTATAAATATTATAGCATGTAAAAAAGAAATGCCGTATGCTTTTTGAATAATCGGTCCGGCAATGCTTATCCAAAAAATATATGGGTGCGGACTTAAAAAATTTACCAGTACAGCTTTTTTTAACGAACTGCTGCTTTCGGTTTGGTTTAACTCAACATCTTTAACTGTTAATTCTTTTACTCCGTATAAAATTACAAGAATTGCCCCGATAATTGCAATTATTCCTAAAAGCGCCGAATAATTTTTAAGCTGGAATAACAAATAGAAACTTATTAATATTATCGGCAAATCGGTAATTGCCGGCGCCAAAGCTGCTTTAACACCTGCTTTTACATTTTTCTTCAAAGTTTCGGAAACGATGAGGGCATTAAGCGGACCCGGACTGTAACCTGCAGACAGACCTAATACAATTCCTACAGAGATAAATTCAAACATAATTTCCTGCTGCTAAATGTCATTAAAATCTCTTCTTTCCAATTTGTATGATTCTGCCTCTAAAAGAAAACGCGTATATTTTCCGGCAGGAGAAGTTAAAATTTCCGCTGAATTTCCTGTTTCTAAAATCTTTCCGTTTTTCATAATTGATATAGTATGAGCAAAGTTTTCGAAAATCTTTATTTGGTGAGAAATACAGATTAATGCGGTTTTGTAATTCGAATTTATTTTTTTAAATAATTCCACAAGGTTTTTAACAGAATCGGGATCCTGCGACGAAAACGGTTCGTCAAGAATTAATAATTCGGGATTTACAGATAAAAGCCGCGCTATTGCTACTTTTTGCCTTTCCCCGCCCGAAAGAGTTGAATTTTTCTGCGAGAATAATTTTTGGTTTATCCCGATTAAATCGCATAAATCGTAATTTAAAGGTTTGCCGTTTAAAGTTAAGGTTTTCCTCACATCCAAAAGCGGATTTAACAATTCGTCGCTGTTCTGGAAAAGCATCTGTACTTTTTTTGCTGAACCGTTGTTTGCAGAAAAATTATAACTGATTCTGCCCGAAACAGGTTTTAAAATTCCGGCAAGCACTTTCGCTAAAGTTGTTTTTCCGCAGCCCGATTCACCCGAAATTCCTAAAACTTCACTTTCCCGAACCTGCAAATCAATCCCTTTCAGAATTTCTTTTTGTCCGTTTGATGTTGCAGCTGAAAAATATAAATTTTCTACTTCAAGAATATTCTTCATAATTTTCCCGATTAAAATATTTATCGGCAACTTGGAATTCCGAAATTTTTCCAGCTGAAAGAACTGCAATTTCATCGGAAACATTTTTTGCAAAGGTTTCATCCTGAGTAACAATCACTGCATTTTTATCCTCCTTTGCAAATTCTTTTATTTTTCTGCAAAGCAAGTTCGAAACAGGCGTATCGAGCGCGGAAGTAGGTTCGTCAAAAAAAATAATTTCCGGGTTGGATAAAAACGATAACGATATTAATAAACGCTGGCACATCCCTCCGCTAAGCTGATGTGGATGCAGCCTGAATAAAACATCTTTCGGAGGAAGCAAAAAATAATCGAGCATTTCTTCGGTACCGCTATTAATCTTATATATTTTTTCGAAATAATATTTTGTTTTCTTTAACGGATCGAATGCAGTCTGCGCATCCTGAGGAACATATTTAATTATTCCTTTCCGGAAATTTTTCAAGTCTGTTTCGGACATTGAATAAATATTCTTTCCATTAATTTCGATTTCACCTTCAACCTTAAAATCTTCCGGTAGAAGAAGTTTTAACACACTTTTCAGCAATGTTGATTTTCCGCTTCCGTTTTTACCAAGTATTGTATATACTTTTCCTGAATTAAAAATGCAGGAAATATTTTTTAAAATAATATATGGCTGTCCTTTTTGTATATTAGCAACCGAAAGTTCTTTTAACATTATTTTATTTTTATTCATATCAAAAGTTAAAAAAATTATTTATTTTTTGATAAAAACAAGATCAAATAAAGTTTAATAATTTACAATCTGAATTTTGAAATTAATTTGATCATTTGCTGCCACAAAACCTTTGTAAAAAATGATTAAAAAGAATTTTGCTTTTGTTTTGCTGCTTATATTTTTCTCTTCGTGCGGAAAAGACGGGAAAGATACGCGGCTGGTTTCAATTGGCATTTCTTCCGATATTCAATCGGCATCGCCGGTTTATTCTTTCGGCGTAAGCGAATCAATTTTATTTGAGCATACAAATCTTGGTCTTGTCGGGCATAAATGGGATAGCGCCAAAGGCGGACTGACTGATTACCCGCTTCTTGCAGAAGATTGGAAATGGAATGAAAGCCGCGATGAAGTTGTTTTTACGTTGCGCAGTGATATAAAATGGAGCGACGACAAAGCTTTTTCGCCCGAAGATATTGTTTTTACTTATTCGGTTTATTCTAATCCGGTTGTACAAAGTTCTTTTTTCGGAATGTTCGATAAATTTCACACGCTCGAAAACGGGCAGATAGATATAAAAAATACTTTCGAAATTATTTCACCGCAAAAAATTAAATTTAAGTTTGTGAAGAATTCGAATCCCTCGCTGCTTGAAACTGATTTGCCTATTATTGCAAAACATATTTTCGAAGGAATCCCCGATTCGCTTATTTCTGTTTCGGATGCAATTTTTAAAAGCTGCGGCACCGGTCCTTACAAATTAAAAAAATGGGAAAGAAATCAATATATTCTGCTCGAAAAGCGAAAAGGCCACTTTCTTGTAAACGATTTATCTCCTTCGCGTATAATATTAAAAGTGATTCCGGAATATTTTACGCGGAAAAATCAGCTTTTAACCGGCGAGATTGACGTGCTTCCCGAAATTAATACAGAAGATATTTACGAATTCGAAAACCGCAAAGATTTAAACATTTCGGCAATGCAAGGGCGTTATATCGACTTTATCTGCTGGAATAATGTTAGTCCAGAAGCTTTTTTAAAAGATTCAGTTATACCCAATAAATATTTCGGCAGCAAAGACATAAGAAAAGCGCTAACTTATGGAATAAACAGAAAGATGATTCTCGACGAATTCTTGCTTGGCAGAGGAAGTGTTGCCAATGAACCTGTTTCCCCGATATTCAAAGATAATTACAGCAAAAGCACTAATTTTTCGTATAATCCCAAAAAAGCTTTAGCAATTTTAAAAAATGCCGGATGGCAAGACAGCGACAATAACGGAATACTTGACAAAAGCGGGCAGGAATTTTCGTTCACGTTAAATTTTGTAACCGGAAAACCTCTTCGGGAATATACAGCAAATATCGTTAAATCGGATTTAAAGAAAATCGGCATAAATGTTAATCTTGAACCTTTGGAACGCGGGGTTTTTTTGGAAAAGATGTATTCGCGACAAATGGATGCTTTTATTTCGGGCTGGCAAGTCCCTATTCCTCTGCACATAAAACCATACTGGAATTCGGACTTAAAGAAATATCAAACAAACACTTCTGGTTTTATGAATAAAGAGATCGACCAGTTACTGGATAAAACTTCGCAGACAAACGACCCGGCTGAATTGAAACGCATTTACAATAAAATTCAGAATATCATCAGAGAAAACCAACCTGTTACATTTTTATTCTGGATTGATAATTTTTCCGTTTACAGTTCCAAAATTAAAAATGCCGAGGTGAATTCTCTGGGTTCTGTGCAGCGATGCTGGGAGTGGGAAGTTAGATAATATGAAAAAATACTTTTTCCCTTTGCTCCGAAAAGTTTTTAACGGCATTATCACTTTATTTTTTTTAATCTGCCTAATTTTTCTGCTTCTTCGTCTGGCTCCCGGAAATCCGGTTCACAAGTTTGTATCGCCCGAATTCAGTCCGGAGCTTTCGGAAAAGATTTACAATTCTTTCAATCTAAACGCTCCGCTTCACGAACAATTCCTTTCGTTTCTTGCCAATATAATTTCACTCAATTTCGGAATTTCCTACATTTACCGCCAGCCGGTTTTCGAAGTAATTATGAATTATTTCCCATTTACTTTAATGTTTGCTTTTATTGTTTTTTTCATTCAAACTGCTGGCTCAATTGTTTTATCTCTTTATTCATTCAAGAAAAAAAATTGCTGGCAAGACATATTTTTCAACAAATTTTCTTTGATAATTTATTCCGTACCGACTTATGTTTTAGCAGTTCTTCTTATACTTTTTTTTTCCGTTTGTCTGCAAATTTTCCCTTCTGCAGGAATTAATTCTTTTAATCCGGAAGAAAATAATTATTTCCGTTTTGCAGCAGAAAAAATAAATTATCTCTTTCTGCCGGTGATGACTTTAAGTATTATCGGGACAGCATATTTCTACAGATATTTACGTGAGAATATGGATATGACAGATTCTGCCCCGTTTACTCTTTTGCTGAAATCGAACGGTTTAAGCAGAAATGGAATACTTATCAAACATATTTTGCCAAATTCGGTTTTCCCGCTTATTTCTGTAGCAGGAATTGAAATTGGTATGCTTTTAAGCGGAGCACTTATTACCGAAACTATTTTTGCTTTGCCCGGTATGGGAAGGCTTACAGTAACTTCAATTTTGCAGCGTGATTATCCGCTTGTAACCGGCTGCGCTTTCGTTTCGGGATTATGCGTTATTTTATCGAATATTGCGGCAGATTTTATAAAATCGGTTATTGATAGCAGAATTGCAGGAGATTTAATAGAATGACGGGATTATTTCTGCAGACCGGTACGTTTGTTGTTTTCTTGTCATCCGCGCTTATATTAGTGAACATCGATCTTTATATGAATCTGCATCATATAATAATTTCAATTTTTTCAGATTCGTTCAGGTGGAATGTTTTTGATTATTTTTTTACTGCAATTGCCCTGCCTCTTATGCTTGTTACATCTTTAGTACTGAGAAAAGTGGAGTTATTATCACAGAAAATCAGTCTGCTAAAAATGACAATGCTGCTGCTTTTCTCATTCCTTGTTTTCGCCCCGGCGTTTGTTTCTTCCGATCCCGATTTCCATTACGAGTTGAAAGCAGCCCGGCTTCTGCCCCCCTTATCGTCTAAAACCTTATTGATTATTTCCGATTCGGACAATACAAATTCAAAATTCCGGACTTCTTTAATTACCCGCGATTATAATTACTTCGAAATTTATACCGGCGAGAAAATTGAAATATCAGGAAAACCTGCAAAGATATCCTCACAAAACGGCGTAAAATTCACAAGATTTGAAAATAAATATTTCGCTGTTAAGAAAGCGTTTTTTTTACTCGGCACAGACAATTTCGGGCGAGATGTTTTTTCGCGGATTGTTTATGGAACCCGGCTCTCGCTTTTTATAGCATCTCTTGTAACATTGTTTTCTTCTTTTTTCGGAATTGTTTTCGGTTATCTTGCTGGAATTTTTTCTGGATTTACCGATAGAGTTTTTGATAAATTTGCCGATGCGCTCTTGTGCGTTCCGCTTCTGTTTCTTGTAATTTTTATTGCTGCGTTTACGGGTAATTCTTTATTCACCATTATTTTGATACTTTCATTAACAGGATGGATGAGCCTATTCAAAATAGTCCGCGGCGAAGTAATTTCCTTAAAAAATAAAAATTTCATTATCACATCGCAAATGCTGGGAATAGGAAAATTAAAAATACTGAAGGACGAAATTCTTCCCCTTATTGCAGCGCCTGTAATTGTTAATCTGGTTTTCCTTTTTTCTAATGTGATTATCACCGAATCGGCTTTAAGCTATCTGGGTTTCGGCTCTGGTGTTGATTATCCTTCGTGGGGGGCAATGATTAATCAGGGACAGCTTTATCTCAGTAATGCCTGGTGGATCAGCGGATTTTCTTGTCTGATTATTTTTATTACAGTTATTACAATAAACAATGCGGCTAAAAAAATTAATGACTTGTCTTTTAAACTATGATAATAAACAAGCAATTTAAGATAATTAAAAAATTAGGCTCCGGCAGAAGCCATGTTTTCCTTGCTGAAAATCTCGTAAACTTAAACTCGCTTATCGCCCTGAAAATTCTTCCTCCCGAAGCTGATAATGAAGAAGTATTGGCATTTGTTGATGAATATTCGATTCTAAAAAATCTCACTCATAAAAACATTGTTAAATGCTACGATTTTGGAAGTATTGTTCATATTGAATACATAAACAATAAATTTCCGATTAAAAGCAATTCAATGTTTTTCACAATGGATTTTATCGAAGGAATAAACATCTTTGAATATTGCCTGGACAAGTCCGAATCCGAAATAATTTTTATTCTTTCGCGTTTATGCAAAACACTGTTTTATCTGCATCAATCAAATTATATCTATTCGGATTTAAAAGCAGAGAATATATTGATTTCCGGCAATGAAAATCCCGGACTTTTTCTTATAGATTTTGGACTTTGTTGCAACACAAAATCCGCAGCTTCTTTTACAAAACGGGGCACAGCCGAATATCTTGCCCCCGAAGTACTGACTGGCGGGACTATTGACCATAGATCAGATATTTATTCTCTCGGTGTTTTAATCTATAAAATTATTTACAAAAAATTTCCTTTCGAAAAAAAAGATCAGCTTGAACTTTTTAAGGCGCATATTAATTCCGATCCGGATTTTCCTAAAACAAATTTTTCTTCCGGATTGATAAATGCCGTAAAAAAAATGCTTGCTAAAGACCCGGCTGAAAGATTTTCGAACGCAATGGAAATTTTAACTGAACTTAATATTGATATTGAAAAAAGTTATTTCAGTGAGTGGATTCCACCTAAGGTTTTTGTTGTAACAGACATTCTCTCATATCTGATAAAAAATTATCTTTTTAAAAAAAATACTAATTTCCTTGTTTTGTTGAATTCACCCGAAGGTTCCGGTAAATCGCGTCTTGTTGAAGAAGTTTATCTGAATTTTGAAAAAATTATCCTTATAAATAATGGATACTCGGAAACCGGAAAAACAATTTGGGAGCAGACTCTTAAAAGGATTTATAATTCAAATTTCATCCTTAACGCAGTCTCTCAGGAAATTAAAGATTTAATTGAAAATGTTTTATGCGGCAACACTAAAAATCTGGCAAACGACCTTAAATCTATTTTTAATCATATTTCAGCAAAAGAGAATTTCACGATTATTTTTGATGATTTTAATCTTTATGATGAAATTTCTATTTCAATTCTTTTAGAAATTATACCTGTTTTTCTTGTTAACAACATAAAAATAATTGTTACCGAAAACTCAGCTTATAGGTCATTCGGTCCTTACTTTCATTCGAAAATTGTAAAACAGCTGAATCCATTTTCCGAAAACGAAATTCATAATTTTCTGAATAAAACTTTCTCGCCCGATTTTCCGATTGACGATATTTATCACACAATTATTGCATATTCTAATTTGCGTCCTGGAAGAATTTTTCATTTCTTATCAGCTCTTTTCTTTTTTGGGATGATAAATTACCGTAACGGTCAGATTATTTTTGAACCGGATAAAACAATTCTCGAATCGCTGAAAGAAGATAATTTCCATTTTTCGGCAGCACAATTTGCCGGACTTGATGATGAAGATAAAGCTACTTCAATAATTCTTTCGGCTGCTGAAACAAATTTGCGTCCTCAGTGGCTTAATAAAATTTTGTCGCTCACTCCCTCAGAAACCGGAAAATCAATTAAAAAATTGATTGAGAAAAATATCCTTCGCCAGACTGAAAAAGCTGGAGTTAAATTTGTTTCGCAAAATCTTAAGGATTATATTTATTCTCAAATACCCGATAAACCCGCTTTACACTTAAAACTTGCCGCCATAATGGAGCAGATAAAGCAAAATATCAGCCGGTTGGAAATTTCGAGACAGTATTTCCTTGGCGGTGATTTTACTAATGCCGGGCGTCTTATTTATGAAGAAATTAACGATCCGGTTTACGCTTTTGCTTTCCGGTACAGACTTTCCCTGCTCGATAAACTATTGGGTATGCCGCTCGATTCAGATTTGGTTTACAAAATTAAGTTTGATAAAACAATTACTCTTTTTAATCTTGATGATAAACCCGGCTGTATTTTGCAAATTGACGATTGTTTGAATTATCCTTATTCCAAAAATGACATTTTAACTATCAAAAAACTAAAAGCCTCTTGCCTTATTTCGATTGGAGAAACTGCTAAAGCACGTAATATTATGGATGAACTTCTGCTTGAATGCGATGAAAATTTTGAAAAAGATATTTTAATTGAAAAAGCCGTGCTCGAATTTGAATGCAGCAGATTCAAAGATGCCGAAAACCTTATCGATTCATTACTGAACAAGAATCTTTCAGATTACAACCGCGCACGTCTGCTTAATTTAAAAGCAATAATTTATTATTCTTTTTATAAAAATATCGAGCAGGCAGTTTTATTTTTTAAAAATTCAATGGAACTTTATAAACAGCAGAATGAACTTCTGAAATATGTTCAAATAAAACAGAATATCGGAACACAGTATTTTTTGCAGAATAATTTTGATTTTGCTTTGGCCGAATGGACAGAAGCTTATAAAATAAATACTGAAATCGGGAATTTAGACCAAGACGGTTTGCTGAATTCAAACTTTGGATTTTTCCACAGATCGAAATTTGAAATAGACCGCTCTAAAAAACATTTTCAAAATGCCGAATCGGTTTTTGAAATCACTGGAAATAAAAAAAGACTGGGCATTGTAAAACACAATCATCTTTTACTGAATATTGATATATGCGAATACAAAAGTGCCCTTAAACAAATTGAACAATGCCGCAACATTTTCTCATCTCTCAATGAAAAGAATGAGCTGGCAGAACTCTATTTTACCGAAATTAAATTTTATTCTGCAATCGGACTTTCAAAACGCCTGATTTTTGCTTCCGAAATTTACAAAGAACTTGCCTCCGCCGGAAATCTTCCTCAATACCACGAAAAAAATTTAACACTAACCGGCATTCTTGAAGATTTTTATAACGAAATAGAAATAGACAAGAAAAAGGTTTTTGATTTATGCAATGAATATTTTTATTCGGAAACTGTTTCCGAGTTTATTTATATCCTGCGATTTTTATATATTAATCTCAAAGAAACTGATGATATGTTTTTTTATGAATGCACAGAAAATCCTATTGTTAAAGAACATTGCAAAGTGAATTTCCTTGACAATATACGAATTGACTTTATAAAATCGGAAATAATGAACAACAGACAAAATTTCTCCGAAGCTTTGGCGTTACTAGAAAACGGTTATCAAAAACTTATTGAAAACAATATCAATGAATATACTTGGAAATACACGCACAGACTTGCAGAAGAATATCTTCGTAGAGGAAATAAAAATCAGGCTTACGAATATATTAAATTGACGCGCTCGCTCATAAACCACATTTCCGAACAGTTTACGGAATATGATGATAAATCAGCATATTTAAATGAAAAAGAGAGATACTCTGTTTCGGAACAAATAAAAACCTGGGAAAAATATTTTTATGGAAACTAAAAGTATAAAGATATTTATTGTTGCCAGACAAGTGGATACTTCGCTGGTTGAGCTATCAATTAAGCAGACAAAAAAAAATAACTGCATTCTGGAAATAGTATATACTGAAAAATTGATTGACGAAGAAGGAATAATAATTCTGGGAATAACTTCTTTAAGCGATCATCTTTTTGAGAAAACTCTTAAATATTCCGTACAAACCAAAAATCCGCTTATTATTGTAACCGAAAGTCAGGATCCGTTTTTTATTGCAAATATTGCCAGATTAAATATTCCCAACATTTTTATTATTCCTTTTGAACTCCCAAAATTCCGCAGTCACTTTAAAAAGATTTTAGAAAATTTTATCCCGGATATTTTTCGGAATAAAAACCTTACAGAAAAACAAGAAGAGATTTTTTATAATATTATCGGAAAATCTTTGCGGATGCAGGAAGTTTTTGACATTTCGAAAAAGATTGCAGCAACACCAAATATAAACATCTTAATTACCGGTGAAACCGGAACCGGGAAAGGAGTTCTTGCAAAAGCCATCCACAATTTAAGTCCCAATTATAAATCTCCTTTCATTGATATTAATTGCTCGGCTCTACCGGCAAATCTTTTGGAAACTGAATTATTCGGGCATATGCCTGGCGCTTTTACCGATGCAAAAATTGCAAAAACAGGTTTGTTCGAACTTGCCCAAGACGGTACAATCTTTCTTGATGAAATAGGCGATTTAAGTCTTGGTCTGCAGGTAAAACTTTTACGGGCAATTGATAACAGGGTTATACGCAGACTTGGAGGCACTTACGATATACCTATAAAAGCACGAATTATTTCTGCAACCAACAGAAATCTTCCTCAGCTGATACTTGAAGAAAAGTTCCGCAACGATTTATATCACCGCCTTAATGCAATTAATATTCATATGCCTCCGCTTCGCGACCGCGGAAACGATGTTCTTGAGATTTCCGAATTTTTCATTATTAATGCCTGCAAGCAGTTCAATAAACCTGTTTTTCCCGTAACTGAAGAGCTGAGAACATTTCTCTTAAATTACTTGTGGCCGGGAAACATCCGCGAACTGAAAAACGCTATCGAAAGAGCAGTACTGCTTTCAAACGATGATAAGCTGAATGTTAAATTCCTTTTCAATATCCTTACTCCCGAAATTGAATCTGCATTCTCTTCAAATTCAAAAAACAGCCTCTTATCCTTCGAAATTGATTATAATTCAACTACTTTGCAAGATTTTTCTTCCGTTTATGTAAGGAAAGTCCTTGAGCGTTTATATGGCAATAAATCGAAAACTGCAAAATTATTAGGGTTATCCCGTCCTACTTTAGATAAGATTTTACAGAATAAGTTATAACATCCTGTTTGTGTAAAATATTTTTACACATTTACTTCGTTGTTAATTATTTTTACACTTTCCTCTTAATAATATTTCTAATTACTTATAAATGAACCGATTTTTGCATTAAATTTATGGTACATTCCTTGTTTGTATGCTGTAGATCACAAATTTGGAGTTTTTTATGAAAAATACAGTTTCTTCAATTATTCTATTTTTAGCAATTAGTATTAATCTTTTTTCACAAGGCAATGTTGAAGTTGCTAAAAGAACAAGAATTCAAAATCCAAACATGGATATGAATTCTTTAACCAATGAAATTCAAATAGAAAATAATGAAATTATACCTACCGCTAGTATTTACCAAAATTCAAATAACGCTCAGGTTGAAGATTTAGGAAACCGCTGGGGTTTTAACACAAACAACAGCCAGGTTGAAGATTTAGGAAACCGCTGGGGTTTTAACACAAACAACAGTCAGGTTGAAGATTTAGGAAACCGCTGGGGTTTTAACACAAACAACAGCCAGGTTGAAGATTTAGGAAACCGCTGGGGTTTTAACACAAACAACAGTCAGGTTGAAGATTAATTAAAAAGCTGTTAATGGTACAGAGGATTTTATTTTTTGTGTTGTTCTTTTATAATTATTTTAATTTAGTTGCAGCCGATTGGAAACAGATTGAAAGTAATAATTTCATTTTAATTTATGATCAACGACATGAAAGTTTATCAGATCATATCTTGCTTTCTGCAGAAAAAGCTTTCCATCGGCTTTCTTATTTATTTAAATATTCACCATCCGATAAAATTTTTATACATATTTACGACTACTCCGACTACGGTTCAGCAGCTGCAGCCACTTTACCGGCAAATTATATAAAACTTGAATTATCACCTTTAGAACCAGGTTATGAAAATACTCCTTATACCGAAAGGCTTGAATGGCTTCTTAATCATGAACTCGTACATATATTTGTAAATGATTTTGCATCTGGAATTACCGAAAGCGCCCGCAGCGTTTTTCAAAAAACTGTTCCCGAAAAATCAAACCCTCTTACTATTTTTTACAGCTTATTAACCAGTCCAAACCGTTTCAGCCCCCGTTGGCATCAGGAAGCGATTGCTGTATTTTTAGAAACCTGGTTAAGCGGCGGATACGGCAGAATTATGGGAAGTTTCGAGGAAATGTATTTTCGTTCGCTGGTTTACGAAAATAAAAATTTCCTTGCTTGGAAAGAACTTGAAGCTTATGCAGAAAATGATTCATTTTTAATAGGATCTCTTTATTATTTGTACGGAACCAGATTTATAACATATATTTCTCTAAAATATGATCTAACAAAATTATTAGATTGGTATGCTAGCAAAGAAATTTCCGGAAATTTTTCTTCAAAATTTGAGCAGACTTTTAATATATCGCTTGATAATGCCTGGCAGAATTATATCGATTATGAAAAGAGTTTTCAGCTTTCTAATATCCAAAAATTATCAAAAAATAATCTTACAGAAATTTCAGTTCTTGATGGAAAAAATCCCGGCTGGGTTTCTCATCCCTGCTTCGATACTGATAATCAAAAAATCTATTACGCTATACATAAGGCAGGCACTTTAGCTTCTATCCGTGAAATGGATTTAGATGATAAGATCGAAAAAACTATACTCTCACTGCCAACTCCGGGAAAATATTTGGTAAGTTCAATAGCTTTCGATCAAATTAACAAGCAACTTTTTTATACAACAAACAATAGTAATTTATATCGCGACATTTATTCTTTTGATATCCGGAAAAGTAAAAAAAAACTTCTATTCGAAAATTGCCGGATAGGCAATATTTCTTTTTCGCAGCAGACAAGGGAGTTGTGGGGAATTATGCACAGAGACGGCAGGGCAGCTCTGGTAAGGTCGGTATTCCCCTATAATGATTTTTTTACGCTGATAGCTTTTGAAGTAGGAGATGAAATACTTCACTTGGCTGTCAGTCCATCCGGCAATTATTTGGCTGCCGTTATTCACCGGCCTGACGGCAGTCATTATTTAGCTTATGGCAGATGCAAAGATTTATCCAAAAGTTTCCGGTATAAAAAGATTTCTTCAACCGGTTCGCCTGAATTTCCTTCGTGGAGCTCTGACGAAAAATTTATTTACTGGAATAGTTTTGTTAACGGAGTTTCGAATATTTATCAGTACAACCTTGAAAATGAAAAAATAGATGCTCTTACACATACTATCCGCGGCTTATTTAATCCTGTAGAAATTTCGCAGGATAGTCTTTTCGCTTTTGAATTTACTACCGACGGTTTTGTGCCTGTGAAAATTAAAAAACATCTTAATCTTAATCTTTCTGCAATTGTTTATATGGGCGATAAATTGCTCGAAGAAAAACCTGTTCTTATGAATATTGCTTCACCTGTTAATAAAACTGCTGCTTTAAGAACAAGTTCTCCCGAAATATACAGCGGCTTTAGCAATATCAATATTGCATCTTTTAATCCTGTTGTTTCCGGGTTTAAAGATAAATTTGTTTTAGGACTCTTCGCAAAATTTAATGATCCTCTTTTGTATCATAATCTTTCTTTAGAGATGGGAATTTCCCCCCGTAAGAAGGAACCGGAATCTGTTCATTTTAATCTTAAATATGAATTCAAAACAAAATACGGCTTCGAATACAGCTATAACCCTACAAATTTTTACGATTTATTCAGCAAAAGGAAAAAAGGATTTCAGGGTTCTTCTTTTAAAATATTTAATAAACATTATTGGATTTATGATAATCCGAACACATTAATTCAAGAAACAGAGTTCACTTTTTACAAAGGAATTTCTTCACTAAATGAAAATTCTGTTAAAGTTACCGTCCCTGATATTTTATATTTCCAAACAAAAACGAATTATAAAAACTTAAGAAAAAGCATTGGAAGCTGCGATTACGAAAGCGGTTTAGAAGCTGATTTAGTTGCAGGCAGTTTTACCGGGTTAAAAGGCAAATATTCTAGCTCTTTTTTCACATTTTCCAACCTTTCCTTATTCAACACTTGGTTAACAAATCACAATGTTTATATTTTATCACTTTCCGGCGGATATCAATCCCTCAATAATAATTTAACTTTTGCTCAGTTTTATTTCGGCAGCTTCGGAAACCGTGAGGTTGACTGCGACCCTGTTAAACAATACCGCGAGACTTTCAGTTTTCCGGGAGTGGAACCTTATGCTGTTTCTTCTCATAAGTTTATTAAGTTATCGCTGGAAAACAACTTTCCACCTTTAAGGTTTTACAGTCTCTCATTCTTTAATCATTTTTTATCACATATCGATTATTCAATTTTCAGCCAGTTGCTTGTATCTGAATTTAATTCTCAAAATACATTTGCAAATGCCGGAATACAGTTAAATTTAATATTTGATCATTGGTATAATATCGAAACCACATTTTCTGTAGGATATGCAAAATCTTTCAGAAAGTTTAATCGTTACGATGATGAAGTAATGATTTCATTTAAATTATTAAAAAACTAAAGTCTTCTTTCCCTTCCCCCGATAATTATATGTCAAAGTCGTTCTTAATGAAGTGACTTGTCCGCTATTCCTCTTTTCACACTTCGATACTAATAAATAATTCGGAGGATTTATGAGAAATCTTTACTTTTTTGTTTTATTACTCTTATTTATATCGTGGGCTTGCAAAGAAATGCCCATTGCAACTGAACCGCTTAACCAAAATAGCACAAAAAATTTTTTAAGTCTGCCTGCACAGGATTCGAAGTTGAAAGCTGAACAGATTTTTTCAGTATCAAAAATTGTAACTGGTAATATCGGCGATACAATTGATTTTCATTTTAAGTATCTATCTTCTTCAAATTCCGAAGTTGCTATTTCCGGAAATTTGATTATACCTGCCGGCGCCTTCGAAGGAAATATGACTTTCGATTTATTATTCGATAAGAATTTTGCATTTGCCGATTTTTATCCAAGTCCCGTAAACTTTAAGGTGCCTTTGTCACTTAATTTAATTTATGCGGGACTTAATTTAAAAGGTATTGAAACTGACAATATTGATTTTTATTATTTAAATGACAATAAAACTCTTTATGAAATTGCTAACAAAAAGAGAATTATAGTCGATAAGGAAAATGGGAGCATCAGCATTATCGGGGCTGAAATTCCTCATTTTTCAAGATGGGGGGTTGGAAATGACTGATTTTTCATTTAACAGCGACAGCAAACAAATACTTGATATACTTGATTGTTATATCAAAGATGAGAATATTTATAATTTTTTCAGCTCGCTCGATGCCCGGAATAATTCTGATGCATACAATTCGACTTTTGACCGCGAAAATTTGCCCGAACATAAAATTGATATTTCGCGCCGGATTAAAATTGAAAATGTAATTACATTCGGGGCAAACAATTTAACAAAACATAAATTTGCAGATCTTCTTTTCAACTTAGGCAAACTTTCCATTTCTCTTGGAGAATTCCCTCTTGCAAAAGATCTTTTCGTTAAAATCATTTCTAATCCCGTTAAGTCCGATTATTACGAGAGCTATACTGCATTTTCTTACTATAATCTTGCAAAGATAAAAGTACTTCAGGCAGAATGGAAAGAATGTTTGGAATATTTGAACAAAGCAAAAAACACATTCCTTTCGAATAAAGATTCAATCGGCTTGACTGATTATTTCCTTCTTCTCGGAAATATGTATTTAAATACAGGAAATTTAAATAAAGCTAAAAAAGCTTTTGAAAAAGGCGGTGAATACATCGATCAAATAAATGATAAATATTTTTTGGGCTTGATTGACAACAACATCGGAATTATTCATGCTTCGCAAAATGAATTTGATGAAGCCCTCACATATTTTCACAGAGCGCTTTCTTATCAGCAGCAGCTCGATAATTCAAATAAAATTTCGGAAATTCGAAACAATTTGGGACTTTTATTTACGCTTAAAGACGATAACGATACAGCTCTCGGCGAATTCGATTTAAGCATTCAATCCGGACTTAAAAATGATTACTTAATCAGCATTGCGATGGCATATGTTAATAAATCCGTTGTTTATTGCCGTACAGCCGATTATAAATTTGCAAACGCATATTCAGATAAAGCTATGGAATTGGCAATCCGCTTAAACGATAAGCTTACAATAGCAGATGTCTATAAAGTAAAAGGAATGATTGAACGTGAATTAAATAATTTTTCATTATCCGAAAATCATCTCCTTACTAGCTTAAGATTAAATTCCGATATTAAAAACAAGTATAATTATGCCGAAAGTGCTTATGAAATTGGACTTTTATACGTTAAATGGCAAAATATTCCACAAGCATTTAAATATTTGAAAAAAGCTTCCGATTATTATCTGTCTATTAGTGCTAAATTGCAGGAAGAAAAGATAAATGCTTTATTAAAAAATATCAGCATGATGTAAAAATTGAAAACAAGACCATCTAAATATTTTTATAAACTTTTAGTTAACTTAAAATAGATGACATTATGAAACTGTCAGAATTTAAAAAAAGTCTGGATCAAGATAAAAACTTATCGTTCGGAGATAATGATACCAATCAAAGAGTTAAAAATCTTGAAATAATTCTTGATGTAGTAAAGAAAATAAACAGCTCTCTTATTCTGGATGATGTTCTTTTATTGGTTTTGGTTCAAGCAATAAAACTATCCGGTTCCCAAAAAGGTTTCATTGTACTGAAAAACGAAAAAGAAGAACTGGAATATAAAGTCGGTCTTGATTCTGATGAAACCACGTTGAAAGAGAGCAGCTTTAATATAAGCACTACAGTAATTGAAGATGTTTTCCGTTCAGGAAAATCTATTTTTATTGAAGGCGCTCAAAGCGATGTCAACTTTTCCTCAAGTAAAAGTATTTTCCGGCTTGCACTGCAAACAATTTTATGCTCCCCTTTAATTATTGATGAAAAGAAGCTTGGCGTTATATACGTTGACAGCACTCGATTAAACCGGATAAATCTACGTGAAATTACTTCAACCTTCGAAATACTTGCAGGACAGGCAGCAATTGCAATCAGAAACGCACAATTGTATAAAGAATTAAATAAAGCAAAAGAAATGGCTGAAACATCAAGCCGCCTTAAAACCGAGTTTCTTGCTCAAATGTCGCACGAAATACGAACGCCAATAAATTCTATATTGAGTTTTTCAAGTTTAATTCAAGAAGAACTTGATAAAGAAATGAATGATGAGTTAATAAGCGGATTTAAAATTATTAATCTTGCCGGTAAAAGGATTATCCGTACAATAGATTTAATTTTAAATATGTCGGAATTACGCTCAGGAACTTATGAGTATATCCCTACAAAAGCCGACTTAATTCAGCAGGTACTTAAACCTGTGATTGCCGAATTGCATTCACAGGCAGATGAAAAACATATCAGTCTTAATTTCGAATGCAATATCAATAATACCGATGTATTTGCCGATATTTATACACTCACCCAGATTTTTAAAAATCTTATTGATAATGCAATTAAATACACAAAAATGGGCGGTGTATTGATAACAATTACGCGTGATAAATATAAAAAATTAGTTGCAACAATAAAGGATACAGGAATCGGTATTTCACCAGATTATATTCCGCATTTATTTGAACCTTTTTCGCAAGAAGAACAAGGCTACTGCCGTAAATTTGAAGGGAACGGACTCGGATTGGCTCTTGTGAAAAAATACTGCGACTTGAATAATGCCAGTATTTCTGTAGAAAGCACAAAAAATATAGGTACCGCTTTCACTCTAACTTTCCATAATTCGTAAATTTTATATTGCCCTAAATACAAAAAGCCTGATTTATAATCAGGCTTTTTGTGAGCGCAGGTGGTTTCGAACCACCGACCCTCTGCTTAAAAGGCAGATGCTCTACCACTGAGCTATGCGCCCATTTTTTTAGACTTCAAAGTTAGTATTTTTATCAAAAAAAGGCAAGAAATTATTTTTCATTTTTTAATTTTTTCCAAAAACTTCTATGTTGTCTTTATCTTTTTTGATAACATAATCGAATAGTATTTTTTCCTCTTCATTTAAAATAGGATTTTCGCGCACAGTGTATAAAGTTACTTCCTCTTTATTTTTAATTGTCCTTATTTTTTGCGCCAAAAGTTTTTCATTTAACAAAGGCAGGTTTTCGCCTAAATAAACAATTGACGGCAGCTCATTCATAAATAGCTTCAGCCCCTCGGCTCCAGTTTCAGCCTCAATAACGTTATAGCTGCTTTTCATTTCGTTGGCAAAAACAGTCCTAAATTCTTTGTCTTTATCTACAATTAGTATTTTTTCTTTGTTAAGTTCGGCAGTTCCAATTTTTTTAAGAATTTCCTCTTCGTCTTTTTTCATCTTTCTGATAGCATCAAATATTTCTTTAATTCTGTTATAAGCTGCATCATAAATAAGAGGTTTAAGAATATAGTCGAGAACACCCATCCCCATAACTTTTTCTATTACCTGCCGCTCACTTACTGCAGTAAGCATAATTACAGGCATTTTACTGAATTTTTTATCAGCTTTAATTGCTTCCAGAGTTTCAATGCCATTCATAACAGGCATTGTAACATCTAAAAATATTACATCCGGCTCTTCTTCTTTCAATTTTGATAAAGCTTCTAAACCGTTGCTTGCACTAACAACATTGCAATTGAATTTTTTTATCAACAATCTGCTGATAAACATATTCACATTAGGATCGTCGTCAACAACTAGTATTTTTGCCATTTATGTTTCCTGCAAATAAATGCATTAAGAATTACAGATTCAAAACTAACAATTTTAAACATTTTTTCAAATCTGATGTATTATCGAAAAATTCTAATTTCTTTAAATAGTATTTAAACTTTATATTGTTCATTGTTTGTAGTTTTGTCTTGATTTTTGTTATATTAACATATTAAACGATAGTATGTATCTATGATTAGAAATAGCAGAATTCTTATTGCTGATGACGATGAAACTCTCTGTTATTTGCTTAAAGAAGAGCTTATAAATGAAGGTTTTTTAGTTGATAATGTTTACGACGGAAACGACGCCATAAACAAAATCAAAAAACAAAAATACGATATTTTGCTGCTCGATCTTGAAATGCGTGAGGTATCAGGCGAAGCTGTTCTTGAGTTTGTAAAAACAAATTGTCCTGCCTTGCAAGTTATCGTTTTAACCGCAAAAACTGAGATCCGTACCGCTATTGAGTGCATAAAACTGGGAGCTTATGATTTTATTACAAAACCATATCAGTTCGATCAACTGTTAGTTATAATAGAAAGAGCTCTTGAACATCAAAATCTTGTGGTCCAGAATAAAATTCTTGAAACTAAAGTAAATAAAAATTCTGCCAGCAGTATAATCGGTCAAAGCAAAAAAATTAAGGAAGTAATAAATTTAGCCGAGAAAGCTGCAATATCCGACTCTAATATTCTTCTTCAAGGAGAAACCGGCACCGGTAAGGAATTATTTTCGGAATATATTCACAAATGCTCGCCGCGTTCCGAAAAACCGTTTGTAGCAATAAATTGTGCCTCTTTGCCCGATCAGCTTATTGAAAGCGAATTATTCGGCTACGAAAAAGGCGCTTTTACCGATGCAAAAACTTCAAAACAAGGACTTGTTGAAATAGCTGACGGAGGCACTTTATTTTTAGATGAAATAGGAGAATTGAGCCTTACTTTACAGCCTAAGCTTTTAAGATTTCTTGAAAATGGAGAGTTCCGCAGAATAGGCGGTGTAAACACTATAAATTCAAATGTAAGAGTAATTGGAGCTACAAATAAAAATCTGATGGAAGAGTCGGAAAAGAAAAACTTCCGGCGCGATTTGTTATTCAGACTTAATGTTATTACACTTACAATTCCGCCTCTGCACGAACGGGATACTGACATTATTCTTTTAGCTGAATATTTTCTTGAAAAAAAATCACCCGTCCGCACACCTAAAGTCTTATCGGACGAAGCTAAAGATATGCTTATGAAATATGATTTTCCCGGAAATGTGCGTGAACTGAGTCACATTATTGAGCGGGCAATTATTTTTTCGGACGGCAATATTATTAAGGCTAAAGATTTAAGCCTGCCTAAAGAACAGGACAGAAATCCTATTTTTTCGGAAAACGTTATGAATCCTGCATTATCTTTAGAGGAAACAGAAAAAATACTGATACACAATTCACTTGTTCAAAACGACTGGAACCGCGAAAACACAGCACGTGCTTTAGGAATCAGCCAAAAAACATTATATACCAAGATAAAAAAATACAACCTGAAGTGATTATTGAAAATTCAAATATTCATCAATTATTAAGCGGCAATAATTTTAAGTATTTTTTTGATCAGATAGCTGCGCCTGTTACTTTTATTTCGGTTTCTAATGAAGTAATTTTCGAAAATTTACAATTCCGCAAGCTTAGTGTTAAAAACAAAAAAGCAATTTTTTCTTGTGACCTTAATTTTAAAGAAAACACGCGAAATTACAACATCGGCAGCGCAAATTTATTTGTTTCCATTTCCAAAGTGTTCGAGAATAAAAACCTTACTGGCTTCTTCATACACGTAAACTGTAGCAAAGGCACACTGCCCGATCAAACTAAATTACATTCTATTGCGCACGATTTTAATAACATTTTAACCAGCGTAAACAACAGCCTGTCCCTTATCAAAACTAAAAAACTTGTGCAACCCGACGGTAAAGCCCTCATTGAAAACATTGAAAAATGCACTTTCAGGGCTGCCGAAATTACAAGAGAATTGCTTTCCAACAACAAAGCATCAATAGTTAAAACCGAGTTTGATATTCTTGCTGTAATCAAGGAAGTTATTGAGGCAATTACTCATACTGCTGATAAAAATGTTATTTTCAACTTACTTAACGACGCTGAACAAATTTATATCTACGGCAATCCTAACGACCTTTACCGCAGCATTTTTAACATAGTGCTTAATGCTGTTGAAGCTATCGAAGACAAAGGTGAAATTTTGATAACTTCATCTGTAAAAAATCCGAACTATATAAAACAATACTTACAAATTGATACAAAGAATAATTTTGCTGAAATTATTATTAAAGATAACGGCTGCGGAATGTCTGCCGATACAATAAATAAGATTTTTGAAATAAATTTTTCTACCAAAAACAGAAAAAGGAAATCGGGGCTTGGTTTAAGTATTGTAAAAAGAAGCATTGAAGAACACGACGGGAAAATATTTGTTGAGAGTGAAAAAGGCAAAGGTACTGCTTTTTCAATTTATCTTCCTTGTGTTCAAACTGAAACAAAACAAAAAATCAATAACAAAGACAAGACTATATTGATTGCAGAAGACGAAGTAATGCTCCGTGAATTACTGAAAGATTTGATAGAATCTTATCAATATAATGTAATAGAAGCCTCCAACGGAAAAGAAGCTCTAGACATTCTTAATGAAAACCCCAACATCAATCTGTTGATTATTGATCGTAAAATGCCAGATATTGACGGTGTAGAATGCATCAAAAGAATTCGCGAAAAACTTAAATCGGATTTACCGGTAATTTTGGCTTCCGGTTCACCCTCAATTAACCAAATTGATTATTCGAAACTGAAAATAGATGCAATATTGAATAAACCTTATAACTTCCCTAATATGTTAAGCTTAATCAGTTCGCTGCTGGACTAGAATCTTCCCCGATATTTTTAATATCCACCATTTTTGTATCATTTACATAATCAACAAAAACCGGCCTTCTAATCGAGCTTAGCTGATCTAAAATTTCAATGATATCCTTTGATGCTTTTTCAATAAACTGAATGCGTTTGCTTATTCCTTCTTTGCTTACTTCTTCCTTGTTAAGCTCCCTCCTGATTGCAGCAATTGAAAGGTTTATTAAAGTTAAAGGCTGCTTAATTTCGTGATTTGCAGTAACAATTGTTGCAGCAAATGTTTTCACTTTTTCATATTCAATAAGAAGTTTTTTTGTTTCGCTGAATTTTAATGCCGAATTAATTCTCGCCATTAATTCAGTCTTATTGAAAGGTTTCTTAATGTAATCGAAGGCACCTACAGCTAAACCTTGTTTAATATCTTCGGCGCTTGTAAGCGCTGTAACAAGCAGTATAGGAATATTTCTCGTATCTTCCATCGAAATAAGTTTTTGGCAGACTTCAAAACCAGACATTCCGGGCATCATAACATCAAGTAAAATTAAATCGGGCTGTTCATCAATTGCTTTTCGTATCCCCGTCTGCCCGTCGTAAGCCGATATTGCTTCAAATCCCTCGTGTTCCAACCTGTCCTGCAATATAAAAACATTATCGGGCTGATCATCAATTACCAGTATTTTTTTCATTTAATTCCTGCAGAAAATATTTTTTTTAATTTAAATTCAATTTCCTGTCTTTTTATCGGTTTAGTAATTAAATCATTAAATCCGTTTTTATGAATAATTTCTTTATTCTCCAGCATTACATAAGCTGTTAACGCAACAACGGGTAATTTATCAACATCATAAATTTTACGGATTCTTTTAATTGTTTCAAATCCATCCATTTGCGGCATCATAATATCAAGCAGAATCAAGTCCGGCTGTTCTTTACGCTGCTGGGATATGCATTCAAGTCCGTTTCTTGCAAATACAACTTCGTATCCCATATCTTTTACTATTTCGCCGATAGTGTAAAGCGTGTCGTTATCATCATCCACAATCAATATTTTTTTCTTAGTGAAATCCTCATCCGTAATGATATAATTTTCTTCCTTAAAAAGACTATTTAATGTTCTGGGATTATACGAAATTTGCAGACGTTTTCGTATGAAGTTCAGCACATCCAAAGGGTGATGTTTTTCGTTTTGTAAAACAATATGCAAACTTGTATTTAAAGCATTTCCGTCATTTTCATTCAAGTCTTCATCAATTAAAGCAATTACCGGAATGTTCCGGGTGCTTTTATTTTCTTTAATATCCCCGATTATTTCCGGTGCCAGCTGATAATTTTCTAAAGCCAATTTCAACACAATCAAATCAATTTGATTAGTAATTATGTCAGCCGGCATAGACTGAGCGGGCTGTATATTTATAATATCATAATTATCCGTTATATCAATTTTTTCACTTTCATTTTTATCGGTTAAAAAAGCAATTTTGTTGATTTTAATATTATGATGTTTTTCAATTTTCTTAATTATTGTTGAAGTATTATTTACAAATTCAGTCTCGGTTAAATAGTTATATATATTTAATGCATAACCTAAATTGCTTTCTGCATCAAACAATGCTGCAATAATAGGCAGATCGGAATCTTTGTTCTGTTTAATTATCTCTTTCAATACTGTCCAGGTCTGCTTTCCCGATAAAACAGAATTTATAATTACCCCAATAGGTTTGTCGTTTATAATGCTTTCTTGCAGTTTATTTTCATTATCAACACTTTTAACAGTAATATCATTTAATTTGAAATATTCACTTATAACATCACAAATCATTTGGTTATCCGAATATAGTATAACTGCTTTTTTCTCTTTCGGAGTATCAAGCTTTTCTTTGATTTTTTCACTGTAATTTTCAATATCAACAGGTAAAGTTATCGTAAATATTGAACCGACTCCCTTTTCACTTTCCACAGCTATTTTGCCGCCTAAAAGATCGATGTATTTTTTTGCAATCGAAAGCCCAAGTCCGGTACCACCGTATTTCCTCGTTAACCCGCCTTCCAACTGCCGGAACTCATCAAATATTTTCTTCTGGTCTTCTTCCGATATCCCGATTCCAGTATCAATAATTTCAAATTGAATCTGATTTTTCTGATTCAAAGCTGCTGTCAGTTTAATATAACCCGATTCTGTAAACTTTATTGCATTGCTTAAAATATTCAAAAGGATCTGTATTATTTTTTCTTTATCCGTATTGAAACAAAATTCTTTTGATATATTGTTTTCCAAAGTGAAATTTAATTTTTTCTGTTTTGCTAAAGGACTAATCAAATCAAATATTTCATTCAGCAGCGAATAGACAAACACGTTTTCATTTTTAATTTCAGTTTTTCCTGCTTCAATTTTCGAAAATTCGAGAATGTTGCTTATCAGCGCCAAAAGTAATTTTCCGTTTTTTAAAATAAGATTGAGATCATTCTGACTATCCTTAACGGGAGTTTTACGCTGCAGCAATAATTCCGACAAACCGAGAATTGAATTTAACGGTGTGCGAAGTTCGTGGCTCATGCTCGCTAAAAATTCGGATTTTAATCTGGTCAGTTCAACTGCTTTTACTCTCTCAGTTTCGAGCTCGGCAGCCTTTTTCTGAAGAGTAGTATGCAATTCTATCAATTCCTGGTTCTTGTAACGGATTTGTTCATTCTGTTTTTGATATTCCTCATTCAGATTCTTTAAATCATGAACATAAGTCTCCAGTTTTTTATAAGCAATTGCGTTTGCCAAACCAATTGCCAATTGGTCAAGAATATTATTGAGATACTGGATTCTTTTAATTTTTCCGGAAGAGGCTATCTCTATTGCAGCTATAACTTTTCCGCCGAAAATAACCGGAAAAACGATGATGTTCTTAATTTCAACAGAGAAGAGCCCTGAGTTTAATATTACGGCTTTTTCTGCTAAATCTACGTCGATAATTTCTTTTCCCGAAATTGCTTTATGCAAATAGTTAATATTCGAGGCGTCTTTTATTTTAGCGGCATCAATACCGTACGAAAATATTCTTTTAATTTCTTTATTTTCAATTAAATAGAGCAATCCGTAATTACAGTTTAACGAACTGCTTATATTTTTTATTGCTACCTCTGCAAGTTCATCAATTTCGGTATGAGTGTTTATGATTCTTAGAAAATCGGTGTATTTTTTTTCCTCATCTTCTCTTTGATGAATTTCCTTAAGCATTGCATTCAATGTTAATGCAAATGTTCCAATCTCATCTTTTGTAATTACCTGAACTGTTTCCGAAAAATCACCGCTTTTTACCTTGCTTACAACCTTGTTCATTAATTGAATCTGTTTTCGCATCCTGTAAGTAAAAAGCAATATTGCAATTAAAGATAAAAGACTGCCTGTAATAACAATTATCAAAATTGTTGACTGCATCACTCCTGTTATCTGGTTAATCTCATCTGTCTGCAATTGAATAACAAACTTTACATCATTCCCTGTAAAAAATATATTGTCCGGTTCATATGTAATAAAATAATTATCTTCATTACTGGTTTCTATCTTTGTAATTTCATTCTTATCCGCAAGATGCAATTTTAGATTGTAGGAGAGATTGGCATTATTATTTGTATCATTAGAAGCAGCAATAACTTTTTTCGCACTTAATAATATGATTCCTATTTTATCATCATTCGTTAATTTCTTTAAAAGTTCTGTGTTTATAAGCTTTCCATAATAAACCATTCCGCCTTCGCCCAAATCATAATAGTTTATCAGAATATTCGGGTTATTCGATTTGAATTTATTAAAATCAGACTGAGGCGTAATATTTTTATACTTATCTTTTGCTAAAAAAACATTAAACTTTTTATCGGAATCGGACTGGAATGTAAAAAGAAAATCTATTGCCGAGCTGTCGATATTAAGTTTCAGAATGTCCTTTTTTTCTGAAACTGTTTCGTAGATATTCAAATCCATTTCGGAAATGATTTGCCGCAGAGAATAGGAAAGATTTGTTTTCTGGGTTTTAAGCCCCTTTATTTGCTGCTGTTCAAGTAAGTTAACCGTAAGAGAAAAATAAATAAAAGCTGTTACTATTGATATTACACAAACAATGGAAAATGTAATTAGTAACAGCTTTGCATTAATCTTCATTTTCTTCTTTTTGGAGAACCTTTCGCATAGTAATTATAAGTTCATCCAGATCATAAGGCTTGTTAATAAAATCAATTGCCCCGAGTCTGGCGGAATCTATTGCGCTTCGCACATCTGCATAAGCGGTAAGCACAATTACTTTTGTATCAATGCCAATCTGCTTCAGGTTTTTCAACACAAAGAAACCGTCGTGCTGCGGCATCTTCAAATCGAGCAATATCAAATCCACATTATTGCCTTTCTGCATATACTCAACTGCTTCTGCCGCGCTGGTAACGTAAGTTGTGTTGAATCCTTCTTCATTCAACTCTTCAGAAAGCACTGTGCAAAGATTTATATCGTCGTCAACAATTAAAACAGAATGCATCCGTATCTCCTATTCGTTTGTTTTTTTACTTCCGTGTTCTCTTAAATATTGCCTGTTTTCAAGTATTTCCTTATTGATCAAATCTTCCTGTTTCTGATTAACTCTTTCTTTCAACGAAGGAACTATTTCTGTCTTAACTAAAATTATAACTTCTTTCTTTATAACAGTTTCCGAGTTGTATCCTGTTAAATACTTGATACCGAAAACCCACCATGGAAGGTCTTTCAAAATAGGAATACCTCTGCGCGATGTTGCTGTTTCGTTTACAAACAAACCTCCTATAACAATTTCCTCGCCGTTAAGCATTAAAACATCTGTTGTTGCAGTAGTCTTTTTAATTTCAGTGCTGATAGCATCCGGCAAACCCGAGCTTCTTTCAACCATTAATTTAAGTAAGACATAATCCGTGCCGTCTTCATTATAAATGTAAGGAACAACTTCTATAATTGTACCTGTGGAAATAAATACGTCTGTAACGTTGCCCGAAAAATCACGCTGTTTGATTGACCAGTCGGAGCCAATCTGGATACGTCCTTTCTGTTTGTCCCTTACGCTTATATTGGGTCTTGCAACAACTTCGCCAAGATTGTTTGTTTCAAAAAACTTAAACGCGCCGCTTAAAGTGCCGTCGTAATCTCCCATTTCAAAATCGCTATTCCCTGAAGTTTGGTTATCTGGAGGTGTTTCACTTTGGGTTTTAGTTCCCCCTTCAACTTGTCCTGTTAAAAATGTTTTAAGTTCATTCCCTACAGAAAAACCTTCACCCTGCAGGAGAAACTTCCAATTGATTCCGCGTTCCTGCATATCTGTTATATTTGCTTCGAAGAAAAGAGCCGATATTTTAACTTCCTTTGTATTAATATCCGCATAAACATCATCTTCCAGTCCCTTTGTAGGATCGTTTTTGCTTCTAACAACAATTACATTAGGCGTTTCTTCATATTCAAGGTTATTATACTGAACAATAAGAAGCAATGCTTTTTCATATGGCATTTTTGTAATTTCAATACCTATCGGGCTTGTAAAATTTGCCGTTGAAACAATTTTCTTACCTTTTAATTTTTCGCTTATCTGGCTTAATACCTCTATAGCATTATCAAAAGGAAGATTCTGCGACAGACTTACAATTTCCTCGGGATTTGTATAACCGCTTAATGTTTTTTCCAACAATCTCTGAGCGGATACAGGTGAAATGAAAACCGCCAGTAATAATAGTACAATTAATCGTTTCATATTATTCACTCTTTATTTTTTTTTGTTTGTTTTTTCCAATTGTTTGTTTTCAAGTTTCAATGAAACTCTTTCGATAATACCGCCTTTATTCAGTATAAAATTCACCTGATTTCGGTCGTAATCGATATCTGTTAAGTGTCCGAGGTAAACTTCATCACCGTCCCAAAGAAGATATGTATTTCCCTTTGCATCCGCTAAAAATGCTCCGTCAGGAATTAACGCAAGAAGCTGGGCGCTTTGAACATCGAGAAGATTATCAACATTCGGCGGAATCTCGTTCCGTATCTGCGGATAGAATACATCATAAATCTGGTTCGGGACAAGCTTGTTTTCCTTAAAATTTGATGATGCGAATCTGTCGTTATCGGAATTGAGCACCTGTATATCAAGCGAGAAATTTACCAGATAATAAGGTATTCCTTCATCATCAACTTTAACGTAATTTGCAAGCGAAACAGATGACACTTTTTTAAGCTCTTTGCTCTGTTCAATTGCATACAGCAGCTTGTAAACATCATTAAAATAAGCAACGCCTGTAAGTCTGTAGTTATATATGCTGAAATGCTCCTTTTTTTCAACAGAAACAAACTCTTGGTTAACATAAGACTGAGGTGAAAAATTAAAGCTCACTTTAGTAATAAAATCATAAAAACGCGATTGCGATAAATTTACAGGGATGTTGAATTTCCTTGATGAAAGGATTGAATCCAGCTTGGAAAATTCAACTTTAAGCTGTTCAAGCTGCAAAGTTAGTTCGTCCGTATTATATTCCTGGCGTCTGTATTGTTCAAGCTCTTTTTCCTTGTCGTCAATCTTCTGACCCTGCAAGTATATAGGAATAAGACCGATTACCAATGCTAAAATCAGCAATCCAAGGAATATCAAAGTATTTTTTAGTTTACGGTTCATATCAGTCCACCGAATCGTTAGTTAGTTTAAAATTTAGGCTGAAAGCATAAGCGCTTTCTTCGCGCAACGGCTCGTATAAAATGCTTTTAAGCAGCGAAGAGCTGTTATAGTCAGCAAATTCAGTCAAAACGCTTCGCGATTGCGAATATCCGTCAATGTTTATATCTTTGCCTGATGTTTCAAGTTTTGTAATCCAGAAGTTTCTTCTTCTTTCCATAAATGATGCGATTCTTTCGGCAGTTTTGCTCCATACTTCGGCTCCGGCAGAGGCTGAATCCAATATAGACTGGGTTTTTCCGAAGTTTTCAATTTTCTGATTTACTTCATCAATCTGCGAAAGAAGTTCCTGATTCCTTATTTTTTCCTGCTTTTTAATATTCAATTCTCTTTCGAGATCGGAAATTTCCTGGCTGTTATTCAGATATTTCATTGTAAGAAACAAAACAACCAGCGGCAGCAGTGCCATAACAACAATTGTATGCCATCCCAGCTGGAAAGGTTTCTGATTTTCTTTAATGTACTTAGGAAGAATGTTAAATCCTTTTACCGTGTTAGCCTGCTCGTCGAAATATTCAACCGCTGCGGCAACAGGTATTGTAAAAGCAGATACTGTCGATTTGTCGTCATCATTCAAGGCTGACAGTTTCAGTTTATCGAACCCTAGTTCAATAACATTTGCTTCGGGAAAAGCGCCGTAAAAGGAAAGTATAAGATTTTCGGAATTATCTTCGCCGCAGATTACAATATTATCGAGGCGCGGAACTCCGCCGTTTTCCATTTCAAGGAGGATTTTTGAAAAATAAACATCGTAAGTATGAATATTCTGAGTACCTATATCCAGAGTAGGTCCTAAATGTTTTAATTTACTTCCTTCAAGAAAGATAAGTTTGCTGTATTCTTTTGCCGTATAAAGCACAAGACTGAAATCTTCGGGGAAAAACTCGTTATTTTTTGCAACATAATGAGCAAGAGCAATATCAGCGCTTTTAATAGTGTTAATTTTATAAAATCTTTTGCCATGATAACTTGCAAGAGACTGTATAAGATTAAAAGCCTGAATATCGTGCTCGATAAAACCCGTAAGCAGCGACTTATCAATCAGCTCTGTATAATCAATTGATTCAGGATCAACAATTATGCCTTTTGAACTTTTTAAGTCATTGCATATAATTTCAATAGTTTTCTTTTTTTCATCCGAAGTTACTCCTTCGAAAATATGATAATTTAAAACCGGTTCCGAAACTACCAATGCAAATTCGCACATAGGCAGTTTAAATTCGTTAAGACCGGCGGCAAGCAGACTTACATCCGACGAATCTGTTGACGTTAAAGCTCCGGAATCACCTTTTTCAAACGAAATATCGCCGGAAAGCCCGTCCAAGTCAACTGACGCTCCCGAATCGAAATCTCCTTTGCCTGTTACTTTACCGCTGAGTGAAATTGTTTTAAGCACTCTTATTTCTGATCCTTCGGAAGACACCACAGATACTTTTGTATCGTTTCCTTCACAGTAAACACAAATTAATGGCTTCATATTTTTTATACCGCTTTAAGTAATTGTAACATTCTGTTTTTATTATTGGAATATGCTATTGCATTTTCTCTTGAGATTGAGCGCTGCTGGAACAATCTGAGCAGATCCTGCTCCATTGTTACCATACCCTGGGGTCCGCCCTGATTAATCATCATATAAATTTCGCTTGTATTATTGTTTTTAATGGCTGCCTGAACGCTCGGAGTTACAAGCAACACTTCTTTTGCAAGTACCCGTTTTCCATCAAGACTCGGCACAAGTTTCTGCGACACAACCGAAATCAACACATCCGCTAACCTGAGACGCACACGATCCTGCTCGTTGGTATCAACTTCAGCAATAATACGGTCGATTGATTCAACCGCAGAAGATGTGTGGAGAGTTGAAAACACTTTATGACCCGTATCAGTAACTTCCAGAGCAGCCATAATTGTATCGGGATCTCTCATTTCACCGATAATTATAATATCAGGGTCCTGGCGCAATGCCTGAATAACGCCTTCCTTAAACGAAAGAACGTCCCTGCCCACTTCCCTGTGCCTGATAATGCAGGCTCTTGAATTATGCACATATTCAATAGGAGCAGCTATTATAATAACGTGAGCAGGATCGAATTTATTATGAAAATCGACAATTGAATCCAAAGTGGATGATTTACCTGAACCGGTAATTCCTGTAATAAGCGAAAGTCCGAATTTAATGTAATTATGATTCATTGTGCGGATAGCGTTTGCATGAAACCCGAGGGATTCAACAGGACGTATTTCGGTGTTGATTGCACGCATATTCAGCGCGAGAGAATCGAGATCGAAATATGCATCGGCACGGAAACGTATATTTTTATTTTCGGCTTCGTAGCGGAAGGTGTAGCTGAAATCGATATTTCTTTTTTCGAGGATAAGTTTGGTCTGATTGCTGTTCAACAAACTTACAATAAGAACCGAAGCTTCATCAGCGGTAAAATCAGGAAGATCCTTAACGCGTTCCTTTTTGCCGAAAATACGGAACCACACGTAATTTTCGCAGCCGTGACCGCCAATTTCAACGTCCGATGCCTGCCGTTCGACCATCAGAGTGAGAATGTAATTCATTAAATCGTGCAGAAGCAGTTTATGCTCTGCTTTTAATTCCGAAAAATTGCTTACTATAACATTTACCCTTTCCGGACCAAAAACTGTGGGAGGAATTCGTTTTGCAAATGTCGAAAGAATAAGCTTGGCTTCATTAATCATAAGTTTAGTACCAAGTTAGAAAATGAGACAAAGATATTACTTAAATTTATCACCATAACTGAAAAATAACTAAATCTTTTATACTTTGTCAAATAAAATTTTCAAAAGTTAATCATCTGTTGTTCCGGCAACTACCTCAGCTATGGAAGTCATACCGAGACGCACTTTTTCCAAACCGCTCTCTCTCAGGTTCAAAGTGCCGTCTTTTTTGGCCTGAATCCTTATTTTTTCTTCATCGACTTCTTCACCGGAACGCACTATTATTTCGCGTATATCTTTTGTAAAATATAATGATTCGTGTATGGCAAGACGCCCTTTGTAGCCGGTATTATGGCATTTCGAGCACCCAACAGGTTCAAATATTTCGTACTGTTTCCATTCTTCTACATCTAAATTAAGGGATTTAAAATATTCCCCGTCGTATTCTTCAACTCTCTTTTTGCAAATAGGGCATAAACGCCTTAATAGTCTTTGCGCAACAATAAGATTTATAGCGTAAGCAATAAGAAAAGGCTCCACACCCATTTTAAATAAACGCGCAACCGCGCTGGGGGCATCGTTTGTGTGAAGCGTGGAAAATGTTAAGTGACCGGTATTTGCAAGTTTAATAGCAGTTTCTGCTGTTTCCTTATCGCGCATCTCACCTACAAGAACTATATCGGGGTCGTGACGCAATATTGAACGGATTGCCTGCTCGAAATTCATTTTATGACCGATTTTAAGCTGGCGGGCGCCTTCAATAACATATTCCACAGGGTCTTCTACAGTTAAAACGTTTTTTGTAGGATTTATAACCTGATACAATGCGGCAACAAGCGTAGTGCTTTTACCGCTTCCTGTAGGACCTGTCATAATAACCATTCCCTGAGGCTGGCGGATAGCTTTTTCGAATACTTTTCTTCCGTAACCGATAAGACCAAGTTTATCCAAGTCTGTTATGATTTTGCTGTCGTCAAGAATTCTTATTACAATGCTTTCAAATTTATGCTTAACCTCTGTACCTACAACGGGCAGAACAGACACACGGAAACGGATTACCCTGCCGTCGATATTCCTCTGAATATAACCGTCCTGAGCCATTTCTCTTTCAAAACGGTCCATTCCCTTCGATCTGTCTTTTACAACAGCCATCACTGCTTCGGGAAGAGTGTTTGTCTGAGTTTTCCATAACTGCAGCTTGCCGTCCTGCCGGAAATGTATTTCAGTACGGTTGCCGTTTTTAGGAATAAAATGGATATCGCTCACTCCTCTGCGCACTCCGTCCACCAATGCGCCTTCAATAAGGTTTATAAGCGCGCTTTTATTAATTTCCGCATTAAGCTGCTCTTCATCTATGCTGGAAGATTCATCAAGTATTTCCATACTGATTTCTTCCTTGAAATTCTGTAAATCCGTAAGAAACTTATTTTCCGGAGGAACTAAAATTTCAATAGCTTTATCGTAATCTGCTTTTTTTAAATAATTTATTTCATACTTGCGTGTGTTAAAAGCGTGAGCAACTTTTATGATATCCTTGCTTGTGGGATCAACAGCGGCAAAAACTATTTTATCTTTAAATTTATCATCGTATCTTAACGGCAGTATCTTGCTTTCAAGCAAAAGATTTTTTACATCTTCGCCCTGTCCGTTTATCATACTGCGTATTACTTCTCTTTTATCTTCGGGTATATCTTCAATTTTAAAATTTATTTCCTTGAATGCATAAAGCAGCGCCACTTCGCGGAAGATTGTATCGTGATCGAACTTAAGCTCCTGAACAAGTATCTGTGCAAGGTTGCGCTTTAATCCGTTCTGGTCTTCCCTTTTAATCTGAAGAGCCTTATCTAGAATTTTAGCGTCGATTATTCCCTTTTTAAGGAGCAGATAACCGATTTTATCAATCATTTCCTGCTGTGATTCAATCATAATTCTTAATACTTCCTTTATTTAAGCATCGGATTTTTTGGACTGATAACCGCAGTTTCTGCAGATACAAGCGTAAGAGCAATCATAACTATCATAATTATCATAGCAATACCAACCTGAATTAATTCAATTATATTTTTTAAACGAAACACAGTTTCACTTTCGTAATAATCCGCCAATTGTTTAGCGGTATTTTTAATTGTGCCCGATTCTTCCCCCGAATGGAACCTTGATAATGCTGTTTCGGTAAAAACCCCGCTTGCAGTAAAAGCATCTGTAACTCCTATACCTTTCTTAATCATAAGCGGTATGGCAACCTCTTTTATCTGTTTTTCGAAATATGCATTGCCCGAAGCCTCTGCAGCTATTCTTATAGGTTCGATACTTTCTGCAGATCCGGTATATAATGTATAAAATACTCGGCAAAATACTTCTATTGTTGTTTTATGCACAAGAGAACCTATAATCGGCAGTTTCAGCATATATCGGTCAACAATTAGTTTTCCGCTTTTTGAAACAGCCCATCGCCAAAAAATGATAGGGGGTACAATGCAGAGAAAGGCAATTACAATCCAGTTAGCAACCAAAAAATCCGAGAAAGCAAGCGTGAAAGCCGTCATAGGAGGCAGTTCAATATCGAATTTTTTAAACATTCTTGCAGTTTCCGGGAAAATATATGCAACATAAAAAAGAACAGCTAAAAATAATACGAACAATGTAATCATAGGAGTAATAAGCGCGCTTCGCATACTCTTACGGAACTCCATCTGCCTTTCAAGAAATTTTGAGGTAGCTCTGTATATCTCCGTCATATTACCGCTTTTTGAAGCAAGACCGAGCATATAAGCTGTAAACTTGCCGAATACAGATTCGTACTTTAGAAATGTCGCCTGGCTGTCTGCCCCCTGCTTTAAATCGTTATTTATCTGCTTTAATGTTTCTCTTAAAGTTTTGTTTTCGAGGTCGTTTGTAAGCAGATTCATAATTTCACTGTAAGGCAGTTTCTGTTCCATAAGCTCCGTGCTTATTTTCACGTAAGAGACTACTTCATTCTGAGGAGGAGCAAAATTTAATTCAAAAAGTGCTTTGTTTACTGATAAAACATCATAACCCAATTTTGAAAGAGCTTTACGCACCTCGTCTTCGGTAAATGCCTTCTGTTCGCCTTTGCTCGGCGGTTCTGTACCCTTGCGAACCTTGTAAAAATAAGTTGATTTTTTGTCAATTTTGTCAATTTTCAGCTGATGTTTTTCGGCAAGCTGCTGAATCTTCCTTTTACCGTCCGAGGCTGAAGAAGCTGTAAGGTTGCCTGTTATAGATTGTCCGTTTGGTTTAATTGCGCTGAATCTTAATTCTACCATAAACTTCCACCCTGTTAAAATTAAAAAAGCCGGCATTTTTTAATTGCCGGCTTAAATATAATAAATTTCTTTTTTTTAAAGAAAATTTAATTTTAATTAATCGTTGAATATAAAGTATCAGCCGTTACAGTTGTTGTTATATTTTTGAAAGAGTAACCAAAAGCTTTATCAGGTGTACCTACAATTGTAACACTAGTTGCCGTAGGAGTAGCTACATATTTACCATTAGCATCTGATGATAGTCCAGTCGGAATTTTAAACTTGGTAAATACACCGCCGCCGCCG
>Ga0123335_1000814_pt1 | contig 52263 bp, 49 predicted proteins | sample BiotimSIPDNA_2_FD_89707 | JGI IMG/M metagenome (GOLD analysis project Ga0123335, IMG submission 89707) | Anaerobic biogas reactor microbial communites from Washington, USA - Biogas_R2 time_0 SIP DNA | ecosystem: Engineered > Bioreactor > Anaerobic > Unclassified | place: Washington, USA...
AGCTAAAAACCATCATGGAGATGAAGCTTAAAAAAATTACCCAACTTCGGTAACATCTTTTATGAGGCAACCTTCAACATCCTCGCCCTTCACTCGGTAACATTTATTAATGAGGCAATAGGCGGATGGCCCGGGCGCCGGGTGACTGACGCCGGCCGGTTGGACCGGCCGCCGATTGATGGGGGCAAGGATCGGTAAAGCGTCGCGGCCTTCAGGGCTTTGGAGCAAAGAGTTTTTCCGCGGCGGTTTCCATGGCGTGTTTGAGCTTTTTGCCGTCGCCTGATCCAACCGGTTCGGAAAGGGTCCGCAGGACGTTTTCATAAACGGCGAACACTTCCCGGCGGTTCGGATTTCCGGCAATGATATCGGCGTAAAGCTCCGGGCTTTCGGTGAAGACTTTTTTCACCAGCTCCATCTTGGTCTTAAAGACCGGCGTGGCAAACGGCTCGAGCTGGGCGGCGGAAAAACCCGCGGCGGCGACGGCCATGCCGAGCGCAATCGTATTGAGGTGGCTTAAGGCCTGCACCACGGCCATCACCCGGTCGTGCTCGGCCGGCGTTTTTTCAAGGACGGTGTAACCGGCCTGTTCAAAGACCGCCTTCATCCATGCATACCAGGTTTCTCCCCGGCCGCGGCATAAAACTATGCTGTGCTCCGCCGGATCCGCCGCCTGCGGTCCGAACAGAGGATGGCAGCCCACCACCTCGGCTGGCGAAGAAGACAGCATGAGGGCCACCGGTTCTTCCTTGAGCGAGGTGAGATCCATGAGCGCCTGAGAGCTTTGCAGAAGCGGCCCGACCTGGGCGATGACGTCGGAAGTCGCCGCAATCGGCACGGCCACGACCACCACATCGCAGCTGCGGGCCGCGTCGGCCGCCGTCACGGCGGTTTTCCGGCCGGTCACAGAGACGCGGCAGCCGCGGGCGGCAAGCAGTTCGGCCAGCCAGCGCCCCATGCCGTTGGTTCCCCCGATGATGCCCACGGAAGGCTCCGTCATAAACGCACCGCCTTTTGCCGGAGCCGGAAGTCGGCCAGCGCCAGACACACCATCGCTTCGCACACCGGCACAATCCGGGGCAAAACGCAGCTGTCGTGCCGGCCGGCAACGGTAATCGTTCGCGGGCGGCCTGAGCTGTCCACGGTTTTTTGCGGCAGAGACAAAGAGGGAATCGGTTTGCAGTAGGCCCGAAGCACGATGTCCTGTCCCGTGCTGATGCCGGCCAGAATGCCGCCGGCGGAATTTTTTTCAAACCCCGCTTCGGTCATCGGATCATTGACCTCCGAGCCTTTTTTGGCGGCAACCGCCGCGCCGTCGCCGATTTCCACCGCCTTCACCGTGCCGATGCTCATGAGCGCCGCCGCCAGGGACGCATCGAGTTTGTCGAATACCGGCTCGCCCAGACCCGCGGGACAGCCGCGCGCCAGAATTTCCACCACGCCGCCCAGCGTGTCTCCCTCCCGGCGCGCCTGCGCCAGGCGCTCTTCCATCGCGGCCGCGGCGCGCGCGTCGGGGCAGTAGAGGGCAGAAGCGTAAATGCTTTGTTTCGTGATTCCAGCTACTGCCGCCTCCGGATCGGCCCAGATGCCGCCGATAGCTTTCGTGTAGGCCAGCACCTCGATTTCCGCCGCAGCCAGCACTTTGGCGGCCACAGCCCCCGCCGCCACACGGGCCGCCGTTTCGCGCCCCGATGCGCGGCCGCCGCCGCGCCAGTCGCGCAGGCCGTATTTTTTGAAGTAGGTGTAGTCGCCGTGGCCGGGACGGAAAACGTCCCGGAGCTCCTCGTAGGCGGACGGCCGCTGATCGGCGTTGCAGAGCAGCAATGAGATCGGCGTACCGGTGGTTCTTCCCTCAAAGACACCGGAAAGAATTTCCACCCGGTCTTCTTCCGCCCGCGGCGTCGCGCCCGGCGTGAGGCCGGGTTTGCGGCGATCCAGCGCCTGCTGAATATCGCTTTCCCCGAGCGCCAGGCCCGCCGGACAGCCGTCGATCACGGCGCCCAGCGCGGCGCCGTGCGACTCTCCCCAGGTCGTCACGCAAAATACCGAACCAAAAGTATTTCCCGCCATACCCTCTCCCGTCAGATTGAATTTTTCCGTTTTTTTGTTTTGGCCATGCCGGCGACGATGCCCGCCTCGAGCAGCCGCCCGTAGATTTCGTCTGCGACCCGTACAACACTTTTGCCGTTTGTGTCCACCGTAAAATCGGCGGCCGCCTCGTAGACGGGAAGGCGCCGGGCCAACACCGCCTTCGTTTGCACGTCCAGGTCTTCCGCCGTGAACGGCGGCCGGACCTGCGGCCCGCTTGCGTCGCGCTTCAGCCGGGCCAGAAGATCCGCAAGCGGCGTTTGCAGATAAACCAGAGGCCCCATGCTTTTCAGAAGAAGGAGGTTTTCCCCGGCCATCACGACGCCGCCGCCGGTGGCGACAACGGCCGGCGGAGCGTTGCAAAGCGACGCCACCGCTTCCGCCTCCAGACGGCGGAACGCCTCCCACCCCCGGCCGGCCACGAAGTCTTTGATCGTCATGCCCGCCTTCTTCTCACTGAGAAGATCCGTGTCCGCAAACGGAAGGCCGAGCTTTTGCGCCAGAAGTTTTCCGACCGTGGTCTTGCCGCTTGCGCGGTAGCCGATGAGGAAAATTTTCATAGTTTGGCAAGCTCCCGCCAGAAACCGGGAAAGGACTTGTCCACGCACTTTTTGTCCGCAACGGCAATTTGCGGCGTGACCAGTCCCGCCACGGCAAAGCTCATGGCAATCCGGTGATCGTTGTAGGTTTCGATGGCTGCGCCTCCGGGACGGCCGCCTTCAATCACCAGGCCGTCCGCGCTTTCCCGGGCCCGGATGCCGATCCGGCCCAGCTCGGCAGCCATCGCCGCCAGACGGTTGCTTTCCTTGATTCGCAGATGCGCGACATTGGTGATCGTGGTCTGCCCGGGGCGGTAGGCCGCCAGCACGCCGACCGTCGGCACCATGTCCGGCAGATCGCCCATGTCGAACGTCATGTCGCCTGCAGCCAGTTCTCCTTCCCGCGCGACTTCCACCCAGTTGTCGCCGCCGGTCACCCGGCAGCCCATCTCTTCCAGAATAGGCAGAAGGCGGATGTCGCCCTGCGCGCTTTGCCGGTTGACGCCGGAAACGCGGATGGTTTTTTTCGTCAGCGCCGCCGCAAGAAAAAAATAGGACGCGCTCGAGGCGTCGCCTTCCACCTCGTAGTCGCGGCCCGTGTAAATCGACCCGGTGCCGACGATAAAATGGCGATGGCCGGTTTGCGTGATTCTCGCGCCGAAGTCCCTCATGACGCCGATGGTCAAATCGATGTATGGCGTGGAGACGATGCCCCCCGCGAGCGTAAGCTCGATGCCCTTGGCGGTGTAGGGGCCGCACAGGAGGAGCGCGGAAACGTACTGCGAGCTCTCGATGTCGCCAAGCGTGATTCTGCCGCCCCTCAGGCCGTTGGCCGCGACTTCGACGGGCGGACAGTTGCCGCGGCAGGTGATCGCCACGCCCATGTCCTGAAGCGCCGCAACAAGCGGCCCCACCGGCCTTTCACTGAGCCTTTCCGAGCCGGCAAGCACGTAGCGGCCCCGCCCCAGGCAAACCAGCGCGGTGAGAAAGCGCAGCGCCGTTCCGTTGTTACCCAGAAAAATTTCCGAATTCCGGCCGGCGACGGCGCCGCCGGTGCCGGTCACGGCAAAACCGTCCGCAACCGGTTCGATGTCCGCTCCCAGAATTTTCAGGCCGTCCATCAGGTATTGCGTATCCTCCGCGACCAGCGCCCGCCGGATCACCGACCGCCCCCGGGCCAGGGCGGCGGCGACGAGCGCCCGCTGCGTCAAACTCTTCGAACCGGGAACCTCCACGAGGATCGCCGGCTTGCCGCTAACCGTTGTCAAGCGTCTCCAACCTTTCCCGGACGACAGCTCTCATGAGCGCCAAGGGCGCTTCCCTGCCCGTCCATAATTTTAATTGCGCCGCCCCCTGGCGGACAAACATCTCGAGTCCGGACACGATCCGGCATCCCTGCGCCTTCGCGTCCTTAAGCAGTCTGGTCGCAAGCGGATTATAGATCACATCCATCACCACCGGAAAATGCGCCAGCGTCTTTGCCGGCACCGGCGATTCGTGGATCCGCGGCGTCATGCCCACCGGCGTTGTGTTGATGAGCGCCCGGGCCCGGATTTTGCCGAGCGCCTCCGGCGGATAGCAGGGGCAGTCAAACGCGGCGGCCAGGAGCCGGCCCTTTTCCGGCGTGCGGTTCACGATCACCGGCCGGCCGCCTTCTTTTTTTATGCCGTAAACCGCCGCCCGCGCCGTCCCGCCCGCGCCGAGAATAACAAAGGTTTGCCCTGCAATGGCCGTCTCTTCCCGGAGCGCCTGCAAAAGCCCCAGCCAGTCGGTGTTGTGGCCGGTGAGCCGCCCCCGTTCGTTTACGATTGTGTTCACCGCGCCCAGCGCCGCCGCGTCTGCGGAGAGCCCGTCGAGGCAGCCCGCCACCGCCGTTTTGAAGGGCAGCGTCACCGACGCGCCGCGGATGTTCAGGCCGCGGATGCCGGCCACGGCGGCGGCCGGATCCGTCACGCAAAAAGCGCTGTAATGGCCGTCGATGCCCATCGCCGCGAGCGCTTCGTTGTGCATGAGCGGGGAAAGACTGTGCGCGACGGGATTGCCCAGCAGAACAAAAGCCGGCCCGCCGGGTGAAAACCGCGGCCGGATGCCTGAGAGTCCGTCCTGCAGCAGACGCTCCAGGCCGCGCATTGTGGATACCGAAAGCTGCCCCGGCGCCGATTTCCGGCCCGACGGCAAAACCGCGAAGGCCAGAAAGCTGCCCCGCAGCGGCGCCAGCACCCGGCTTTGCTGCCCTGCTTCTCCCATGCACATGGCGATGATCCGGACGCCGCGCCACCGCGCATGGCGGATCAGCGCGAGCACCTTCAGGTTGTCGTCTGCGCGGCGCGCGGTGGGAACGATCTTCACCACATCGGCGCCCGTCCGGACGCACGCTGCGAATATTTCCCTGAGCTTCGCCAGCGACGGTGTTTTGGCCGTGTCATGCCAGGAAACGATCACCTGCGTTTTGCCTTGCCGCCTGCGGATCAGGGACTGAAGCCGCCCGATCGCCCGCACGCCTTCGGCCAGTTCGATATCGACAAAATCCGCCTCGAGCGCGATGGCTTGTTCCAAAAGCGCCATTTTCGCCTTCTTCGTCATTTCCCTGGACGGCTGGACTCCGTCGGGGACGGACCTTTCGTCTTTCCGGCGGCAGGTCACGACAATCCGGACGCGGGGCGCAGCGCGGCGCGCGGCATCGATCAGGCGCGGCAGATCTCCGTCTTCAATCATGTCCATGCGCAGCTCGACGGCATCCGCCGCCTGAGCGGCTGCGGCCGCCGAACGAAGCGCCGCGCACTGGGTTCTCTCCGTCACGGGAATGCAAATCATAGCTTGTCCTTGGTCCGGGGATACGATCCCAGGATTTTCAGATACACCGTTTTGTCTCTAAGCTCGCCAAGGCAGTTTTTCACCCCCTTGTCCTGCCTGTGGCCGATCATGTCCACAAAAAACAGATACTCCCATACCCGCTCTTTGACGGGGTGCGATTCGATCTTGGCCAGATTGATTTTCCGCCGCGCAAAGGAGGCCAGTGCGCGGTGCAGCGATCCCGGAACGTCCTGCGTGGCGAAAATCACCGACGTCTTGTCGTCTCCGGTGGGCGGATTGTCGCCGCGGCCGACGACCAGAAAGCGCGTCGTGTTGGAGGGATTGTCCTCGATACCGTGGGCCAAAACCTTCAAACCGTAAGCGGAAGCGGCCAGCGCGCTGCCGATGGCCGCCGCATTTTTCCGGCCCTGCACCAGCTGCGCGGCGGCGGCGGTGCTTTCCGTTTCGCTCCAGACGGCGTTGGGCAGATGAGCTCTCAGCCAGGCCTGGCATTGCGCCAGCCCCTGCGGGTGCGAGTAAACCGTCTTGACGTTCCGGAGACTTTTGGCCTCTGAAATCAGGCACTGGCTGATGCGCAGATACATTTCCGCCCGGATCTTCAAAGGCGTCAGGATCAGCCGGTCCAGCGTCACGTTCACCGAACCCTCAAGCGAATTCTCCACGGGAACGACGCCCCAGTCCAGGGCGCCTTTTTCCACCTCGTCGAAGACGCGCGCAATGTCCGACTCAGGCACAAAGCGGCCCGCCGCCCCGAAATGCAGGCGCGCGGCCAGGTGGCTGAAGGACGCCTCCGGCCCGAGAAAGGCGACGGCCACGGGCTTCTGCAGATCGCGCGACGAGGAAATGATCTCCCGGTAGATGGACGAAACCTGGCGGTCCGACAGAGGCCCCTCGTTGAGAGTGTTGAGATCGTCCAGAACCTTTGCTTCCTGCACCGGATCGTAAACCGCAAGGCCCTCCTGTCCCTTGACCTGCCCGATCCGCACGGAAATGCGCGCCCGCTCGTTGAGCAGCCGGACAATCTCCCGGTCTTTTTCGCGGATCTCTTCCCGCAGTTTCTCCAGTGACGGTTTCATGCCCTCATCCCCTCCAGGACTGAGCCGATTTTGTCCTCGCCGATGCCGCCGTTGACAAAGGGCATCCCGATTTTCTTGACGAGCACAAAATGAAGCGCTCCGTCCTTTTTCTTCTTATCCGCCTTCAGGCGGTCGAGCACCGCCTCCGTCTTGAGGTCCGCGTCGATGCGGGCCGGCAGCCCGGCCTGCGCGACAAGCCTCCCGATGCGTCCTGCCTCGTCCGCCGCCAGATAGCCCAGCGCCGAAGACAGCTTCGCCGCGGCGATCATGCCCAGCGCCACGCCTTCTCCGTGCGACAGGCGGTAGCCCGATTCCGCTTCCAGGGCGTGCCCCAGTGTATGGCCGAAATTGAGAATGCGCCTGAGGCCCTGCTCGCGTTCGTCGATTTCCACGATCGATTTCTTGATGCGGCAGCAGGTTTCGACGATTTTCAAAAGCAGCGCCGGATCCCGGTGCAACACGGCCTCCATGTTGTCCTCGAGCAGGCCAAACAGCTTTTCATCCTCGATGATACCGTACTTGATGATTTCAGCAAGGCCATTGGCAAATTCCCGCTCGGGCAGCGTATCGAGAAACTGCAAATCCGCAAACACCGCGCGCGGCTGGTGAAACGCGCCCAGCAAATTTTTCCCCTGCGGCAGGTCCACGGCGGTTTTGCCGCCGACGGCGCTGTCCACCTGGCCTATCAGCGTGGTCGGCAGTTGAATATACCCCACCTGCCGCATGAAAATCGCGGCCAGAAATCCGGTGAGATCTCCCACCACACCTCCGCCCAGCGCGATTAAAAGCGTCTGCCGGTCGGCGCCCTGCTCCAAGAGCCGGGTGGCCAGGGAAAGAACGGTCGCCATGTTCTTGGCCGATTCGCCCGCGGGAATTTCCAGTACGGACGTGTTCAGGCCCGCCTGGATCATCGCATCGGCCAGCGTCCGCCCGTAAAGACGGTTGACGTTGCTGTCCGTCACGACGGCGTAAAGCGGCGCGGGGTGATTTTTCGCAATGAGCAGAATCATCCGGTCGCGAATGCTGCGGCCGATGCGGATCTCATGCGACAAAACGGCTTTCTTGTCCAGATGGACCTTTAACGTTTTCATCTTTTCCTCCGCCTCACCCGCGCATCGTTCCCGACAAGAGCCGGATGTCGTCCATCAGCTGGTAAAATTTTTCGGGCTTGAGCGACTGCGCTCCGTCGGACACGGCCTTTTCCGGCTCCGGATGCACCTCGACGATGATGCCGTCCGCCCCCACGGCCACGGCGGCGCGCGACAGCGGAATGACGTACTTCCAGTTGCCGGCCGCATGGCTCGGATCGATCACCACCGGCAGATGCGTCAGGTTTTTCAGTACGGGCACGGCGCTGATGTCCAGCGTGTTGCGGGTGGACGTTTCGAACGTGCGGATGCCGCGCTCGCACAGGATGACGTTGGGATTACCCGAAGACAAAATGTACTCCGCGGACATCAGCAGTTCTTCAATCGTCGTCATCATTCCGCGCTTGAGCAAAACCGGCTTGCGCGCATGGCCGACTTTCTTCAAAAGCGCGAAGTTCTGGACGTTGCGCGCGCCGATCTGCAACATGTCGGCGTAGGATTCCACCAGATCGACGTCCGCGGGATTGACCACTTCCGTGACCGTGGGCAGGCCGGTTTTCCGGCTCACGGCGTCGAGCACCTTCAGGCCCTCTTCCTCCATGCCCTGGAAGCTGTATGGCGAGGTGCGCGGCTTGAACGCTCCGCCCCGCAGAATCTGCCCGCCGCCCTTTTTGACGATGTAGGCGCTTTCCAGGAGCTGCTCTTCGCTTTCAATGGCGCAGGGCCCGGCCATGACGACGAAGTCCGGCCCGCCGATGCGGACGGAACCGACGCTGATCACCGTGTCGCCCTCGTGCGCTTCACGGCTCGCCAGCTTGTAGGGCTTCAGGATCGGCATGGTTTTTTCCACGCCCGGCAGCGATTCCGCGTATTTGAGCATGGTTTTGTCGCGGCTGTCGCCCACCGCGCCGATGATCGTCCGCTCCACGCCGCGGGAGGGATGGGCTTTGAACCCGACCGATTCGATCCAGTTCATCACATCTTCAACCTGCTTTTCCGTCGCAGAACTTTTCATGACTACAATCATATCTTCCCCCTTCAAATGAAAAAAGGCCATGGCTTTTGCCGCCATGGCCCCGTAAAAACAAAAAAGCCATGGTCAGCGTCCTTTCGGTCTGTCCATGGCTGTTTTTGGTTTAATTTATCCTACCAAGTCCTCCCCAGCGTCAGGCAGACCGATGCAACCTCGTAATAAAACCAGTAGCCGAAGAAAGGTGTGTTCGCGTCGATCTGTCTGTTCATTGAAGATTCCTGTATTTCCAATTTGGGCTGCTTATAAACGAGCGCATCGGGCTTGTCAAGCAATTATTTTATTTCCGGCCATAATATCCTTGACTCCCGACGGGGCATCTTTTACAATCGTCTTAACTTCTAACGCAATTTTAAACAGCCGTCACATTGGAAAGCCGGAGCGGACCGGCCGGAAAGACTAAAAGCGAAAACATGTGAAAGACAATGCCTACGGATACGGACATCATAAAAAAAGCTTTCGACCTTCTTCCGCTGCTCAACACCGCCATTAAAAATGTCCGCCTGTATCCTCCCTCCAGCGCCACCGTCTCCGGCGCCGTAAACAGGCTGCACCTGGCCCTGACAAACCTTCTCGACGAAGAAGACCATATCTTTTTCACCGAATCCGAAAAGTCGCTGCTTGTTTGCGGCCGATCGCTGGCGCAAAAAGGTCAGGAAGGATTGCCCGCCGTTTCGCTGCTCAACATTCTGCTGGGCTTCGGTCTGCGCAGCATTTCGTTTCACCGGGGGCTGGAAAAAGACGAACTGGGCTTCTTCATCGGCCTTCTGGCGCGTAATCCGGAAAGCATCGACGGCGAAGGCGGTTTCGCCCGCCTCCTCGCCGAACATCACATCATCCACGCTGCGGTGGATGAAAAAGTCTACATGGCCGTCGACAAGGGGCAGCAACTCTTCTCCACCATGGACACCGCAGCCGACCCGGCCGCCCGTTTGTTTATGCTGAGCCGGCCGGAAATTGAGCCGGGCTCGCCCAAGCTCAACGAATGGGTGAGGCAGCCGGAAGCCCTTGCCGTGGCTTTCAACGCCGGCCTGTCGAAAATCATGGCGCAAAAAGAAAGCCTCTCCGGCGACCAGTTTCTGTCCACCGTGGAAAACCTGCTGGAACTCCTCCATGAAGTTACCGGAGACCTCGATGACGAAAACCGGGAGGTCCTGTCGCGGTATGTCGGAGATGCGCTGATCGACGCCGATGCGGAAACGGCCCGGGAGCTTCCCGGCCGCAATATCGAACGCCTGTTGGGCGGACGTCTTTTGCGCTACCTCACCGAAGAATTCATCCGCCTGCGACAGGACGAAGCAAGACCGATCGAGGATGAAGCGGAAGACGAATCGCTCAGCAGGCTTTTGCAGGTCGCCGAAAAATTCGGCCTCGGCCTGCGGGATTCCCGGACGCTCCTCGATGACGAGCTTATGGCCCACCTGCCGAAAATCATCGAACAGCTCATCGCGCGAAAACAGCAGGAGTCCATGGAAAAGCTGCTGGAGCGCCTCGCCGCCAATCTGGCCAGCGACAACGCCGACATCCGCATTCGCGCCGCCGGCCGCCTCGCCGACATTATCGAACGCCTTCCCGCCGGCCTCCAGCAGGCCGTAGTTGAAAAACTGTCCGCCAGCCTGCTGGAGTGGATCAAAAGGGAAAGAAACTTTTCGGCGGAATACCGGCGGATCTGCGTCATCGTGAAAAACGTCATTCAAAACCTCATCGCGCAAAAACAATTTGCCGCCGCGCTCCGGTATCTGGATTCCTTCAACACCATCGCGGCCGGCGACGACGAGGCGACGGAGGATGCCAGGAACCTGGCGGCCGGGCTCACCGCGGAGCTCGCCGGCCCCGCCAACATCGATCTGCTGCTGGCCGAAATCAATGATCCCGAAAGCCCCCAGCGGGCGGACGCCGGGCGCCTGTTTACGGCGCTGGGCAGCGACGCCGTGGCGGATCTGTTGGAGCAGCTCCGCCACGCGACCGACAGCGACGACCGCGTGCGGATCATGCACCTCATCGCCTCGCTCAAGGAGCGGGCGCTGCCGATGATCACCGGACAACTCAACCAGAAGGCGCCCTGGTTTTATCTGAGAAATCTCGCCTATCTCCTGGGACAGATCGGCAATGAAGAAACCGCCCGGTCGCTCGCGCCGCTTTTGGAGCACGACAACGACCGTCTGCGGCAGGAAGCGTTGAAAAGCATTTACAAGACCGGGGGAAATGAACGGGGGGCGATTCTGCTGGCGGCGCTTTGCCGCGTCGGTGACGAATTCAAGTTAAGCCTTGTCGAAGCCATGGGACAGGCCAAAGTTGAGGAAGCGACGCCCGTCCTCATCGATCTTCTGAAAGACAGACCGCTCATCACCACCGCCGCCCGAACCGCTCTGGAAGAAAAAATCTGCACGGCCCTGGGAATGATCGGCTCGCCCAAAGCCCTGGGGCCGCTCACGGACGTGGCGCGGTCAAAATCGTTTTTCAGCCTGCGCGTGTATCCGGACAGGGTGCGGACCGCGGCCGCCCGGTCGCTCGCCACGATCCGGAGCAAAATCCGGCAGGCAGAAGCCTCCTGAGACACACCGCAACCACCTGATGACTTTTCACGCTCCCCATACGCCGTCGAGAATTTTTTTGAGCGTTGCGGCGGCCGCCGCCGGATCGTCGGCGGAGCAAATCGCCGAAACGACGGCCAGACAGGGCGCGCCCGCCTCGGCAACCGCCCGCGCGTTGGCTGCGTTGATGCCTCCGATGGCAACCAGCGGATGGCGGCTTGCCGCCTGAATCTGGCGCAGGCCATCAAGCCCCCAGGGTTCCCGGGTATCGGTTTTGGTGGGCGTGGCAAACACCGGACTGACGCCCAGATAATCGACGTCCAACTTTTGTGCCGCCTCGACATCCGCCCAGGTTTCCACGGACAGACCGATGATCGCCTTCGGCCCCAAAAGCCGGCGCGCCGTTTCGTAGGGCATGTCGTCCTGTCCGATGTGGACGCCGTCCGCCTCGCAGGCGAGCGCCACGTCGAGGCGGTCATTGATGATGAGCGGCACGCCCCGCGAAGCCAGCAGTTTCTTCACGGCCCGGGCCTCTTCGACAAACAGGCGGGTCGAAAGATTCTTTTCCCGGAGCTGCACGTACGCCACGCCGCCCCGCAGCGCCGCTCCGACCACTTCCTCCAGAGACCGGCCGCCGCACAGGCCGCGGTCCGTGACCAGGTAAATTCCCCGCATCATGCCACCTCGATTTTCAGACGTCCGGCAACATCTTCGCGCGAAAGCCCGTAGAGCGTATCCAGAAAGTGCATCTGGAGCGATCCGGGACCGGCCGCTTTCGCCGCCGCCATTTCTCCGGCGATGCCCATCACGGCCATGGCTTTGGCGGCCGCCGCAAGGCCGTCTTTATCGACCGCCGCAAAGGCGCCGCACAGGGCCGTTGCCGTGCAGCCCAGTCCCGTGACGCGCGTCATCATCGGATGGCCGTTGGCCGTCTTCACCACCCGCCGCCCCTCCACGGTATAATCGACGGCCCCGCTGATGGAAACGGCGCACTGATGCTTCTCGCTCAAGTACTGTGCGGCCGACAGGGCTTCGTCGGAAGCGGCCGTGCTGTCCACGCCCCTGGTCGTGCGGCGGTCGCCGGCCAGCGCCAGGATTTCCGACGCGTTGCCCCGGATGATCGTCGGCCGGCCCGCGCCGACGAGTTCGCGAACCGTCTGTGTCCGGTAGGGCGTCGCTCCCGCGCCGACCGGATCGATGACCACCGGCACGCCCGCGGATACGGCCCGGCCGAACGCCTTGAACATCGCCCGCACCCAGGGAGCGCTCATCGTGCCGATATTGATGACCAGCGCGGAGGCGATCGCCGCCATGTCTTCCACTTCCTCTTCGGCATGAATCATCACGGGGGAGGCGCCGACGGCCAGAAGGGCATTGGCCGTGTTGTTCATCACGACGTAATTGGTAATGTTGTGTACAAGCGGGCTTTTCGCCCGGATGTCTTCTACCGACTGAAAAATCTCCGCTGCCGTTATCTTCATCCTGTCATCTCCTGTTGGTTTTTCAAAATAAAACCCTTTCTCCCGGCAGGAAGAAAGGGTTTTTAAAATCATCTCTATTCTCCCTTCGCCGGCATTATCCGGATCAGGTTCAATGGGTATAATCTCAGACAGGATTCGTCATCCCGCCACCCCGAATGTTTTTGCTTTCTACCAGCCGGCGGCGTCCTTGTCAATATGCTTTAAGCAATCGCCGCCCGGATTTTTTGGTTTTCCATTTCATTTTCGGCATGGTATGAAATCGATGCAGGGAAAGGACAAAATCATGAACAAGACTCCTCTCGTCTTCGGCATCGGCCAGTGTTCGCTCGACTATCTCGGCCTGGTCGACGCTTATCCTCCGCCCGACGTCAAGTGCGAATTTTCCCATCTGGTGGTCCAGGGCGGCGGCCCCGCCGCAACCGCCCTGGTGGCGCTGGCGCGCTGGGGCCTGCGCGCCCATCTCGCCGGCGTGGTGGGCGACGACGATTTCGGCGTGCAAATCCGGTCTTTCCTGGCCGCCGAAGGCGTCGACGCCTCCGGGCTGCGTATCCGCCAACAGCAGCGCTCCCAGTTCGCCTTCATCGTAAGCGAACCGTCGTGCGCCCGGCGAACGATTTTCTGGCAGCGACCCACGGGCGAACCGCTGCAACAGGACGAACTTGACGCGCACCTCCTTTTACAGAGTTCGGCCCTGCACATCGACGGCCTGTTTCCCGAAGCTTCGCTTTGGGCCTGTCGCAAGGCCCGCGCCGCGGGTATTCCCGTTGTCCTGGACGCCGGAACGCTGCGTCCGGGCATGCTCGACATCATTCCCGCCTGCGACTGCGTGATTACCTCCGAAGTCTTTTCCCGGGCCTTTGCCGATTCGCCCGCCGCAACCTGCCTGAGGCTTGCGGCTCTGGGCGTGAAACTGGCGGGCGTCACACTGGGCGCCGGAGGCTATCTTGCTTTTGCCGCAGGCCGCTGGATCGAAAAAGGCGCTTACCCGGCCCGGACGATCGACACCACCGGCTGCGGCGACGTCTTTCACGCAGGCGTCACCTACGGTCTGGTGCAGGGCTGGCACGCCGAACAGGCGCTCGATCTGGGCGCATGGGCGGCGGCCGCCGTAAGCGAGCAGATGGGCGGCCGGAAAGGCATTCCGCCGCTGCAGGCGCTTGCAGAAAGATACGACGACGGTTCCTGAAAAGATCGAACGACGCCGGAACCGAAGCCGAAAAAATTTCTGCCGGCGCGCGGGGGAGCCGGGATCACCCAGGCCAGCCGGCGCTTAAAAATTTGAATTGACAAGCCCTGTTTGTTTGATTACACTTGCATGCGAGTAAATTGCATACGAGGATGTTTATCGACCCATGCAGGAAATGGATTGCATTTTTTTTCAGCTGGCCAAAGCCTATCAACTGGGCAACCGCTTTCTTTCCCAGAAAGTGTCCGAGCTCAATCTCACCCCTGTCCAGGCCATGATTCTGGGCTTTCTTGCCGACGAAGACCAGATTACCTCAAGCGAACTGGGACGGAAGGCCGAACTCGACAGCGCGACGCTCACCGGCATTCTGGACCGCCTGGAGGCGGCGGGGTATCTCGAACGCAGAGGCAATCCCGACGACCGGCGGTCGATTCTGATTCATCTCACCAAACAGGGCAAAGGGATGGCCCGAGACGCAGTCCGGATTATCCTTGAAGCGAATCAATCGTTTTTACAGGTCTTAACCGAAGAACAAAAGCGCAACCTTCACGACATCATCCATATCCTGCGCCGTCATACGCCAAGGGCATAAGAGCGCAGAAGACAAACGTCCGGACAGGAAGCCGGAGAAAGGAAACAACCATGGGCATCCTTTTCAAAACCGGCTGCGTCCTGTGCGCACAAAACTGCGGTCTCGTCGTCGAAGTCGAAAATAACCGCATCATCAAAGTCAGGGCGGACAAATCCAATCCCAAAAGCGAAGGCTACGTCTGCCGCAAGGGCTTGAACGTCGCCTATCACCAGCACAACGCCGACCGGCTCAAATATCCTCTGAAAAAAGTCGGCGGAAAGTTCGAACGGATTTCCTGGGATCAGGCCATCGGCGAAATCGCCGACCGTCTGCGGGATATCGTCGAACAGCACGGCCCGCGCTCGTTCGCCTACATGGGAGCCAGCACGCAGGGCTGCCATTTCGAAGCGGCCTTCGGCATCCGCCTCTTGCGCGGACTGGGGTCGCAGTACCATTACGGAGCGCTGGCGCAGGAATTCGCCGGCGCCTTCTGGGTAATCGGACGCACGTACGGACGCCAGTACCTGCACGACCAGCCCGACGTGAAAAACACCGACGTCCTTTTGACCTTCGGCTGGAACGGCATGCAAAGCCATCAGATTCCCCAGGCGCCCCGGCAACTGCAGCGCCTTTCCCGGGACCCGGAAAAAACGCTCATCGTGGTCGACCCCCGCTTGTCGGAAACGGCCAAGCTGGCCGACATCCATCTTCAGATCCGGCCCGGCACGGACGCGCTGCTCATCAAAGCGCTGATTGCCGTCATTCTCGACGAGGGATGGGAAAACAAGGGCTACCTGGCCGATCATACGTCCGGTTTCGACGCGGTGAAATCCCTTTTTGCGAACTTCGACGCGCGCGGCGCCGTCGCGGTCTGCGAACTGGATTTCGACCGGGTCCGCGAGGTCGCCAGACTTTTCGCCACGCGCAAATCGTCGCTGCGCTACGACCTGGGCATTTTCATGGGCCGCCACAGCGCCCTCAATTCTTATTTGCTCGTCATTCTCCAGTCGATCTGCGGCAGGATTTGCAGGGACGGCGGCAATGTCATTCACGGCCACGTGATGCCCATCGGATCGCACACGGATGAAAGAGATCCCAAAGTCTGGCGCACCGCGGCCACCAATTCCTTCCCGGTTTGCGGCGTTTTTCCGCCCAACGTCATGCCGGAGGAAATTCTCTCCGATCATCCCGAACGCCTGCGGGCGGTTCTGGTGTCGGGATCGAATCCGCTGCGTTCCTACGCGGACACCACGGCCTACGAAAACGCCTTCGCCAAACTGGATCTTCTGGTCACGGCGGAAGTCGCCATGACGGAAACGGCGGCCCTGTCGCACTATGTGCTGCCGTCGCGGACCGGCTACGAATCCTGGGACAGCACGTTTTTCCCGATGACTTACCCGGGCATCTATTTTCAGATGCGCCGTCCCATTCTCGAACCGGAGGGAGAACCGTTGGAGCTGGGCGAAATCCATCTGCGGATCGCCGACAAACTGGGCCTGATACCGCCGATCCCCGAAACCCTTTACCGGGCGGCCGCGGCCGACCGCGCTACTTACGCCAGGGCGCTCATGGAATACGCTGTCGCGGAACCCCGCGCGCTGAAAACCATGCCGTTTATCCTGGGCAAGACGCTGGGTAAAACGCTGGGATCGGCGCACCTGGCGGCTCTGTGGGGCATGCTCCAGGCGGCGCCCAAAGCTTTTTATAAAAACGCCGTCCGCGCGGGCTACCCGTCGGGGCCGGCGCTGGGAGAAGAAATCTTCGGGCAGATTCTGGATCATCCCGAAGGCGTCTGGGTGGGAAAGCTCGATCCGGAAAACAACTTCGCCGAATTGAAAACGCCCGACGGCAAAATCAATCTCCACATTCCCGAGCTGCTTAATGAACTGCAAAACATCGAAGCGAAGCGCGAAGAAGCCGCGCTTGCGGCCGATCCCGAATTTCCGCTCGTCCTCATGGCGGGCCGCCACATGGACACGAACGCGAACACCAACATGCGCGATCCGGCCTGGAATCAGGGGAAACGCGCCTGCACGCTGACGATGCATCCGGACGACGCGGCGGCGCTGAACGTGAAGGACGGCCAGCCGGTCCGCGTCACCACGGAAGCGGGGAGCGAGGAAATCGAACTGGAAATTTCGGCTTCGGCGCGCCGGGGGCATGTCGTCATTCCGCACGGATTCGGCCTGGTTTACAACGGCGTCAAATACGGCGCCAACGTCAACCGGCTCACCAAGAACACGCACCGCGACCGGTTCGGCACGCCGCTGCACCGTTATGTGCCCTGCCGGGTGGAGGCGATGTAAACCGTCCGCTCCGCCGCGGGAAAATCGCAGGACTGCGCCGCATTTCCGGACGGAATTGATTACATTCTCCTGCCTGCATGGTAGTCTGCACCCATCAGGCAGCGGGGAAAAAAGACCGTTGGGCCGGCAGCGAAACCGCCGGCCGCAGGAAAGGACAAAACGGGATGAGTTGCATTTTCTGGTTCGCGATCATTGCGGTTGTTCTGGTTCTGGTGTTTCTCCTGGCCGCTGCGGCCTCTCTGCGCGGGAAAAGGCCGTTTGGCGCAATCGGCTTCCTGCTGGTCGCGCTTTTGATTCTGGCCGTCGCGCTTTTTTTGGGAACGCTCATGGTGGCCGTTTCGGGGTACCGCGCCTTTACGCACGAAGAACTCGCTGCAACGATCCGGATCGAGCCACGCGGCGAGAAGCGTTTTCACGCGCACGTGATTTTTCCGGATGGACGCCGGGTCTCCTACGAACTGTCCGGCGATCAGGTATACGTGGATGCCTATCTTCTGAAATGGAAACCGGCAGCCAACTTCCTGGGGCTGCACACCGCGTACGACCTGGACCGCATCGGCGGCCGGTACCTGGACCTCACTGACGAACAGCAAAGCCTCCGCACCATCTATTCCCTTTCCCGGCCGAAACCCATTGATCTCTTCGAACTGCGCCGGCGGTATCTTTTCCTGCGATTTCTTCTGGATGCGGAATACGGATCCGCCGCCTTTATCGGCGCCGGCCAAAAGAAGATGTACGAGATCCGCGTTTCAACCTCCGGTCTCGTGGCGCGGGAAATTCAGGAACACGGAAAGTAGTTCCCGAAGAGCAAGCTATTTCAAATTGTACTGTTTCATCTTCCGGTAAAGCGTCGCGCGGGAGATGTTCATTTTTTCGGCAATGCGATTTTTCCGCATTTTTGCGCCGAGCATCCGGAGGATCATCATTCGTTCGGCCTCCTGAGGCGCTTCCGCGTCTTCCCGGTGTTCCACGACATGGGTCGGCCGGCGGATGTGGTCCGGTACCAGGTCCACCGTAAGTTCGGGAGTTTTGAGAAAGTTGATCATGCGTTCGATGGCGTTTTGCAGCTCCCGCACGTTCCCGGGCCAGGAGTAATTCATGAAGGCCTCAATCACCCGCTTGTCCACCTGCGTAATTCTTTTTTTCATCGTACTCGCGTAGCGTTTGACGAAATAATCCGCCAGGAGCGGAATATCGTCCAGCCGTTCCTTGAGGGGAACCATTTCAATGGCGAAAACATTGGCCCGGTAATAGAGGTCCTCCCGGAAGTTCCCCTTGCGCACTTCCTCGCGCAGATCCTTGTTGGTCGCGGCGATGATGCGCACATCCACCGGGCGGACGCGCGTGCCGCCGATGCGCAAAACGGATTTGTCCTCAATGACCCGCAGCAGCGCCGTCTGCAACTCCAGCGGCGTTTCCGCAATTTCATCCAGAAAAAGCGTGCCGCCGTCGGCCAGCTCGAACTTGCCCTGGTTGCCGCCGCGGCGCGAACCGGTGAATGCGCCTTCCTCATGGCCGAACAATTCGCTGGCAATCAGATCGCGTGGAATGGCGCCGCAGTTGATGGCGACGTAGGGACCGTTTCTCCGCTCGCTTTCGTTGTGAATGGCCTGGGCAAAAATGTCCTTGCCGGTTCCGCTTTTTCCCAGAAGAAGCACGTTGGAATTGCTTCGGGAAACCATCCGGGCCTGGTCCACCGTCATCAGGAAACGGGCGTTCTGGCCGTAGATATCGTCAAAGCGGAAATTGGCGGAAGCCCCCATCATTTTGGTCACCATGGATTTGGCGCGCTGAATCTCGTTGAGAAGGATGATTTTGCCGATCATTTGCTGATCGGCGGACAGAATCGGGTTGCAGGTGAGCGTGTAGTCTCCGGCCTGGTTCCGGGAGGTAATCCGGACTTCCGCGTCCGTCGTCGTCTCGCCGGACTCGATCAGCGTAAAAAAATGCGCATTGTCGCGGCTGTAAAGATCGCGGATCGGCCGCCCTTCCACCCGGATGCCGGCCAGGCCGAACTTTTTGCGCGCGTTGTCATTGATCAGCGTCACCCGGCCGGCCGAATCCACCGCGATGAGCGCTTCCTGAATGGAGGAAATCACGGTCCGTTGATAGCTCGCAGCCACACGGCTTTCGGCCAGCGCCCGGCGGATCCGCAGTTCGTTTTCAATCGCGCCCGCCGCCGCCACGGCCATGCCCAGCGTATGCGGGTTGGCCCGGTAATACCGGCCGAAAATGGCGATGACGCCGGCAAACTCGCCGTCCGGATTGAAAATCGGCGCGCCGGAGCCCGTCGCTCCCTGATACAGCCGGATGTAGTGCTGGGAGCCGAACACCTGAAGAGGCTTCTTGTAATAGGCCACCGTTCCGCCCGCCTGGTTTCCCGCATACCTTTCATGCCAGCAGGCGCCGACAAAGCCCTTCGCCGTACGGACGAGCTTGTCCTCCTCGGGATCACCCAGCACCTCCAGGACATAGACGTCCCGGTCCAGGAGGCTGACCATGAAGCCCGAGCCTTCCAGAAACCGGTACAAATTGGTCATAAAAGGGCGGCTGACGTCGATGAATTCCCTGTTTCGCTCCAGCAGATCCTCGAGTTCCTCGCCGACCAGAACCTTGTTGTTCGGCCGCGACAGCGGATCGACGCCCAGCCTGGCGCAGCGCCACCAGGAATCCAGCACCTCCTGAGGAATAATGGCGGGATCGACTTTGGGGTCGCCCGATATGAATCTTCTCCACTCGTGAAAGGTCTGCTGGTAAAACCTTTCATAATATTCGGCGCCCATGAGATTCATATCTCTGAGCAACTGACGCTTTGGGGATTTTTGTTTTTCCGCCATCGTGCCTCCCTGATCGGGTGAACCTTTTCGGTCCGTCTCACAAATGATTCAATTACGTCTCGGTGAGACACGAATGAATCACTATTTGATACAAAAGTCCAGCTAAAAATATATACATATATTATATCAAGTAGTTACAGACTTTTACTCCTGGCACATTGTATGCTAGGGCACGGGTTGAAGACTGATTTCCCGCGGTTGAATCATTATGTACATTAAGCCGGCGCCGCAACCAACCGCGGGAAATTCTTCAAACGCCGATTTTTCGGATGCGGTTGGATTGCGTTAAGGAGTAAAAATCGTTTTGCAAACTAGACCCTGGCAGAAGAATTACGACTACCTCGTTCCGACGACCATTCGTTTTCCCCGTTTTCCCGTCCAGAATTTGCTCCATCTCGCGGCGTCCCAGTACCCTTTCAAGGCCGCAACGGATTTTTACGGATCGGAAATGTCGTTCACGCAGCTGCGCACGCAGACCCTGCGCATGGCAAACGCGTTGGTCCGGTTGGGCGTGAAAAAAGGCGACCGTGTGGGGCTTGCCCTGCCCAACTGCCCTCAGTATCTTATCGCCTACTACGCGATTCTTTCAGCGGGCGCGATTGTCGTCAATATGAACCCGCTTTATACGCATGATGAACTGAAATTCATGCTGGATAACACGAACGTCAGGGTGCTGATTACCTTTGACGGGGCGCTGCCTACCATGCGCCCGCTGGCCCGGGAACTGAACACCGTCCTCGTTGTAACGCGCGTGACGGACTACATCACGGGTCTGGGCGTCAGCACCGCAAAAGGACTTGATCTTGAAGAGGGCTGGCATCATTTTTCCGAACTCATCGAAGGCTGCTCCGACACTCAGATTCCTCGCATTGACCTCACCCCCTCCGATGCCGCCCTCATTCAATTCACCGGCGGAACAACGGGACTCCCCAAGGGCGCTCTGCTCACCCACGGCAACGTGGTGGCTGCGGCGCTGCAGTGTTCGCTGTGGGGCAACTCCATCACGTCCTTTGTGCCCTATGAAAAACGCAATGTTCTGGGCATCCTCCCCTACTTCCACATCTATGGCAACACCTGCGCCATGAACTGGGGAATGCTCAACGCGGCCACACAGGTGCTGGTGCCCCGTTTTGACATCGACGAAGTGCTGGGCATCATCAAGCGCGTCGATCAGATCACCTACTTTCCGACCGTCCCGACCATGATCACGGCGGTCGTGAATCATCCCAAAGCGGAAGAAATGAACCTCGACCAGCGGTTCCGTTTTTTCAATTCCGGCGGCGCGCCCATGCCCGCAGAACTCATCCAGAAAGTGAAAGACCTCGGTATTTTCTACGGTGAGGGCTGGGGCATGAGCGAGACCGCGTCGCTGGGCATTTCCAATCCGCTTCTGTCCTGCCGCACCGGCGCCATCGGCGTTCCCCTCATGGAAAACGACGTGCGGCTGGTGGACGTGGAAAACGGAACGCAGGACGTCCAACCCGGCCAGCCGGGTGAAATCCTGATTAAAGGCCCCTCGGTCATGAAAGGCTACTGGAACAATCCCGAAGAAACCCGGCTGCAGCTGACCGACGGCTGGCTGCACACCGGCGACATCGGGCAGGCGGACGAAGACGGCTACATTTATATCGTCGACCGCAAAAAAGACATGATCATCGCCGGCGGATTCAACATCTATCCGCGCGAAGTGGACGAAGTGCTCTACGGGCATCCCAAAATCGCCGAGGCGGTCACGGTGGGCGTTCCCCATGAATACCGGGGGGAAACAGTCAAGGCTTTTGTGGTGGCCAAATCCGGAGCAACCCTGACGGCGGAGGAAGTAACGGAATTCTGCCGGACGAAACTGGCCGCCTATAAAGTTCCCAAAGTGGTGGAGTTCCGGGAAAGCCTCCCGAAATCCGCCGTGGGAAAGATCCTGCGAAAAATTTTACGCGATGAGGAAATCGCCAGAATAAAAAAAAGATAAGCTACACGGCCGACTTCAAAAGGCCGTTACCAAATCCCCTTTTTTTCCTGCCGACGAGGGGGAGGGGATCAGAGGCTCAAGGGCATATCCAACATGCTCTCTCTGAACCCTCTCCCTCACCTTCCTCCCTGCAGAGTTCATTCGGCCCGGTCTATCCGGACAGTTACTCCCCGACGCCACCGCGCTTTTTTCGGTAACGGAAGAATTCCGTTTCCCTGCATCCTTTAAAAATCATCCTTCATCTTGACCCTGCCGTCTTTTGGGTGTAGGAAAACCGATAAATGATCCGAAAAAAAACATGGGCTGGCCCTTTTGCGCGTCCCTTTATTTTTCGGGGCATCAGATGCCTGACAAGCAAAAGGCATGAACCATCAACCCCTGACGCAAAGGAGACATCCCATGAGTGATTTTCAAGGCCCCAAAGTAACGAACATCAAGATTAATCCCGACAATCTTTACCGCGAGGAGGTCTTTACAGACATGACCTATGCCACCATCCGGCGGCTTTCTCCCGTCAAAATCGACGGAACCCCGGACGACAGCCGCGAACCCCTGTTCACGGGTATGGCCCAGCTCATGTCCCCCAATGGACCGATTCCGGTGCAGTGCCTGATCGAAGGGGCAAAAACGCTGGCCGACGCGGCGGACAAACTGCCCGATGCCATCGAAAAAGCCGTCCAGGCGATGATTGCCGAAGCGCAGGAGGCGCAGCGCCAGGAGGAATCAAGAATTGTCATGCCCGGGCAGTAGATCAGACTGTGCGTTCACAAGTTAACACGCTGCTCAGGCATCTGAGCAATCAATCCCCCTTTTGAGGTGAGACCATGATTGAAAATCCCGTCGCCGCCTGGCACACACTGGTAGAGAACAAAGACGCGGCCGCTCTGGACGACATTCTCGCCGACCGGGTCGTCTTCCATTCTCCGGTCGTGCACACGCCGCAGGAGGGAAAGCCGATCACAAAGCTCTACCTCGCCGCCGCGCTGCACGTGCTCAACAACGACACGTTCCGGTACGGCCGCGAGGTCGTCTCCGGCAACAACGCCGTGCTTGAATTTTTCACGGTCATTGACGGCATCTCCATTAACGGCGTGGACATGATCACCTGGGATAAAGACGGCCGGATTACCGACTTCAAGGTCATGATCCGCCCGCTCAAGGCCATTACCCTGGTCCACCAGCTGATGGGCAGCATGCTGCAAAAAATGAAATAAACCCGGCTTCGGCGTTGTGCGATCCCGGCGTCGTGAATTTGCATAAGGAGCGGGAAATCATGATCCGAAACAGAAGATCCCTCCTGTCGGTCATTCTTGTGGCGACGGTACTCTTGTCCGGATGCGCCGCGGCATTCAACAGCCGCGGGCTGAACCTGGCCGCCGAGGCAAACTTCTCGCAAATCGTCCGCGAGTTCGAGCCGGCCCAGGACCGGTTTTCCGGCCTCGCCTTTCAGGACCTGATTTATCTGTGCTCCGCCTACAGCGAACTGAAAAATTACCGGAAACTCTTTCCCTGTCTGGAATCGGCCCAGGCCAAGGTCAATGCCGGGGACTTCACGGCCGACGCCTGGAACCATTCGGCGACGCCGTCGCGTCTCAAAGCCATTGCGCTTATCGAACTGGGACAGTACGAGGAAGCCGTCCGAGCCGCCGAAGCGGCCGACAAATTCGTCACGGACAAGGGTCTCACCACGTTTGAACAGGTTAAGGTCCTGGAAGTGCTGGGTCTCGCCTACGCGCTGGCCGGCAAAACGGACAAGGCCGGCGTTGTCGTGCAGCGCCTGAAAGACGTCTACCTGGGCTACCCTTACATGCTCGTCAAAGACGACCGCAACATCGCGCTCGCGAAAATCTACATCACCCTGAAGAAATACCAGGAGGCAATCGAGGTCGTATCTTATAAGTTCGAGGATTCGAACGCTTTTCTTAAAAGCATCGGCGGCTGGGACGTTTTCGTCAACAACAAGCTGACGTTCGAATTCATGAAGAACAAAAGCCTCTTCGAGGTGGGCCGGCTCGCCGACGCCAAGACCGGCTATGACGCGCTATTGGCTTATCCTTACATGGCGGACCGCGGGGAGATGTACTGGGTCATTCTGTACGACCGGGGGCGGATCGCCGAAAAGGAAGGCCGGCGCGCAGAAGCGATCCGCTTTTATGAAAAAGCCGTGGAGGTCATCGAACAGCAGCGCGCCACGATCAGCGTCGAAGCGGGAAAAATCGGCTTCGTCGGAGACAAGCAGGCCGTTTACGCCCGACTGATCACGCTTCTTGTCGAAGACGGGCAGCAGGCCAAAGCGTTTGAGTATGTGGAGCGCTCGAAATCCCGGGCTCTGGTCGATCTTCTGGCCGGCAAGAAAGACTTCGCCGTCAAAGAAACCGCACGCGAAGAGCAGGTACGGCAGGCATTGGCCGCCAACGACCGGTCCGAAGCGGATCTTCTGGCGCTGGATAAAAACGCGGACAAGTCCCGCACGCGCGGCATCGCCTTGCGGGCCAAGCAGGATTTGCAGAAAGAAGCGCCGGAACTCGCGTCCCTGGTTACGGTCGCCTCCACGTCCGCCGCCGACATCCGCTCTGCCCTGGGGCAAGACGAAGCGCTGGTCGAATACTATTACACGGATTCGGAGCTGCTGGCCTTCGTTCTCTCCGCAAGCGGCCTGCAAAGCGCAAAGCTGCATCTGCCGGGCCTGGCTGAAGACGTCGCCGCTTTCCGGCGTGCCCTGGAAAATCCCCGCTCCGGGGATGCGGCCGCGCTTGCCGGAAAGCTGCACCGGCGTTTGTTCAAACCACTGGAGCCGGCGCTTGCTGCCCGCCAGCTCGTCATCGTCCCGCACGGCGCTCTGCATTACATCCCCTTCAACGCGCTCTACGACGGAAAACGCTTTCTCATTGACCGTTATGAAATCCGTCTGATGCCCAGCGCCAGCGCCATGCGCTACCTCAAGAATGCGCCCAAAAACGGGCCGGGCGGCATCCTGGTCCTGGGGAATCCCGACCTGGGCGACCCCCGCTCCGATCTGGCCTTTGCCCAGAAGGAGGCGCTGGAAGTCGCAAAAATATGGCCCCGCTCCCGCGTGTTCCTGCGCAAGGACGCGACGGAAGACGTCGTGCGTCGTTACGGCAGCGACTACCAATACATCCACTTTGCCACGCACGGCCGTTTTTCACCGGACCACCCGCTGGCCTCCGCTCTGCTGTTGGCGCCCGACGCCCGCTCGAACGGCCATCTGACCGTTGACAAGCTTTATTCCCTGCATCTCGGCGCCGCCCTGGTGACGCTGAGCGCCTGCGAGACAGGGCTGGGCACGGTATCCAGCGGAGACGACCTGGTGGGGCTGACACGGGGATTTCTCTATGCGGGCGCAGGGTCCATCGTGGCAAGCCTGTGGCAGGTGGACGATCTGGCCACGTCCTATCTGATGATCCGCTTTTACCGCGAGCTGCAAAAAAAAGACAAGCTCAGCGCGTTGCGCAACGCTCAGCTGGAAACCCGCCGCAAATATCCGCACCCCTATTACTGGGCGTCTTTTCAGTTAACCGGAAACGCCCGTTGAACGGCCTTGACAAGGCCTTGTGATCCTCCTATACTCCGCCATAAAGTGATCGCTTCGAGGATTTCCCTGTGCTGAATGTTCGTTATTGCACCCGCTTTGGCGAAGCAGAAGGTCGCATGAACCCGACCAGCGGCCATGCCTCCTTAAAAATTTTCAGAGTTCTCAGCATTAAATAAATTTAACAGGTACCGGGAGCGGCCCTCATGCGATGGAGAGGCGAACGTCAAAGCAAAAATGTTGAAGACCGCCGGGGCATGTCTGTTTCCCGCGGCGTAAAAGCCGGCGGCATCGGGGGATTGGCTCTTGTCGTCCTCGTTGTCGTCGGTATGTTTCTGGGGATTGATCCGGGCGTCATGCTCCAGGTCGGCGAAACGCTCCAGTCACCCTCCGCAACCATAGAGCAAAACGTTCAGCCCGGCAGGGACGATGACGACCGTCGTTTCGTCGCCGTGGTTCTGGCGGAAACTGAAGACGTCTGGAATGGCGTTTTTGCCGAAGCGGGACGACGTTACCGGGAACCGAAACTGGTCCTTTATACCGGCGCGGTCGAGTCCGCCTGCGGAATGGCCGGATCGGCCGTGGGGCCGTTTTATTGTCCGGCTGATCAAAAAGTCTATCTCGATTTAGAGTTTTTCGATGATCTGCATACGCGGTTCGGGGCCTCCGGCGATTTTGCCCGGGCATATGTTATTGCCCACGAAATCGGTCATCACGTGCAGACGCAAATAGGAATCCTTCAGCAGGTCGCCGAGCTTCAATCACGCGCGGGCGCGGCGGAAAAAAATAAATTGAGCGTGATGCTGGAACTACAGGCGGATTGCCTGGCCGGCATGTGGGCGCATCACGCCCAGAAGAATCGCGACATCCTGGAAGCCGGAGACATCGAAGAAGGCCTCAATGCCGCGAGCGCTGTGGGAGATGACCGGATACAAAAAAGAACGCAAGGGTATGTCGTTCCGGACGCCTTTACGCACGGCAGTTCAGCGCAACGGGTAACCTGGTTTAAACGGGGATACGAACAGGGCAGCGTAAAGGCATGTGATACCTTCAGCGCCGGGAGGCTTTAGGTATCTTTTTTATCAATTCAGGATCCCAAAAAAGGAGGATAGAGAAATGGCGGAAGAAGATGAAAAAAAATCTGACGGTCAGGATCCCTGGGACGTCAAGCAGTACCATGAAGTGAAAAAAGGGGACACCTTGTGGAAAATTTCCGAGAAATATTACGGAGACGGCAGCCTGTATCCGAAAATTTTCGAAGCCAACCGCGATATTTTGAAAAATCCCGATATGATCAAAATCGGGCAGAAGCTCCATATCCCGTGATCCTTTGCCGGGGCAACCAAACATTGCAGGATTCGCACAATCATTTCATGAATTAAAGGAGGTTCACATGAAAAAGAATCTGTTTAAACTGGCGATACTGGCATTATTCACGGCAGTATTGCTGATGGCTTGCGGCGAAGCGGGCAAAGAGCCGGCGCAACTCGCCATCAAAGCGGCTGAAGAAGCTGTCGGCGCCGCCAAGACCGAAGCCGGGAAAATCATTCCCGATGAGGTGGCGCAGTTGGAAAACGCCCTGGCTTCCGTCAAGGAAAAACTCTCTGGCGGCAAATACAAAGAAGCCCTGACTGATGCGCAGGCACTGGTCGCCAAAGCGAAAGAAGTCGTCGCGTCGGCCCAATCCAAAAAAGACGAACTGACAAAGCAATGGACAGAGTTGAGTCAGGGGCTTCCCAAAATGGTTGCAGCCGTTGAAAGCCGCGTGAACATTCTCTCGCAGGCCAAAAAGCTTCCGGCCAACCTGACCGCAGAAGCGTTTGAGGAAACCAAGTCCGGACTGGCCGCGGCCAAAGCAGACTGGGCCAAAGCCCAGGAAAGCTTTAGCTCAGGAAACCTGGCGGAAGCCATTTCCGCGGCGAACTCCGTCAAAGAAAAAGCCGTGAAAGCCATGGAAACCCTGGGGCTGCCGGTTCCCGCCGGAGCAAAATCCTGATTTCGACCGGGCAATTCTTAAAAAAACGGGACAATGGCCCGCTTGCCCTTGTCCCGTTTTTTGTGAAGACTTTATGCAGGTTGCAGCGTTTCTGAAGAAAATATATAATGCCTTGTTTTGGTTTTGCCGGACGTCCTGCGCGCTTGTTTGATTGCCGGCGCTTGCCTTGCTCCTTTGGCCAGGAAAAGCCGCAATGGGATATGCCATGACACGAATTCAGAGTATTGCCGTTAAAACCACGTGGATGTTTTTCATTGTTGCAACCGCCGCCATGTTTCCGGCCAAGAGCTTGGGAGGAATCCCGCTGGGACCGTTCACCATAGGCGGCGCCGTCCGGGTCAATTACATTTACGGCGACTACACCGGGGATGCAACAGGCGCGCCGCAGCGGGGTAAAAACGGCGGCAACTTCGAGTTTGACATCTTCCGCATCAACCTGGATTTTTCCCATGAAGGATGGCTGGGCAAGACCGAATACCGCTTCTACGACGGCTACAATTTTCTGCACACCGCCTGGGTGGGCTACGAATCAAAGAAATTCGGACGAATCGAGGCCGGCCTCAACCGCGTGCCGTTCGGCGCAGGGCCTTACGGTCCTTCCAACAGTTATTTTTTCGATCAGCATTATTATGTCGGATTGTCCGACCACATGAAGCTCGGAGCGAAATATACCCGGACCTTTGATCACCTGACCCTCGATGCCGCCTACTACGTCTGCGATATGATCAACGGCAACGGAGGCACCTCCGAGAGCGCAAGGTATTCGTTTGCGGTGGTTCCGGAAACCGTAGCCGACATTCCGGGTGTCTATGAAGAAACCCATCAGGCCAATCTTCGCCTGGTCTACTCCATCAAGAAACTTTTGAGCGACGTGGGTGTTTCCGCGCAGTGGTCGTATCTGAACGCCAAGGACGCCCGCGCCGGAAGTTCCAATGCCTGGGCACTTTCCGTGCATTCCAAAACCGTCTGGAATAATTTTACGCTTCTGCTTCAACTGACCGCTTATGATTATGACGTCGACTACCGCCTCACGCCCGCGGGAATGGCGCCCACGAACGATCTTATTGTGAGAGGCGCCTATGATTTCGCCTGGCCTGCGGCAAGCAAGGGATTGATTCCGGCGCTGGCGCTGTCCTACACCTGGAAGCAGCCGATCAAATGGATCGATTCGATCACCTTTTACAACGATTTCAGCATTATTCTTAAGGACGGGTCCATCGCCGGCCGCAAATTTCATGACAGCGCGCTGAACGTGACCGGAATGGCCATTGCCCGCGGCGGATGGTATATCTATGTGGACTACGCGGTATCCAACGGCAACTTCTTCATCGGCGACCGCGGCGACAATTACAGCTTCGCTCCAAGCGGATCGTTTGCCGATGCGTTCGTCGGGGACTTCGGCGTCAACGGAAACGACACGTGGAAAGGTCGGTTCAATATCAATTTCGGTTATTATTTTTAGCGTCCGGAAAAAAACAGAGTCCATCCATCTTTTTTTCCCAGGGAGGACAACCATGAGCCAGGACAAAACAAATCCCGGAAAAAAGCCCCGAATGCAAATCAATCCGCCGGTCTTTTTCGGCGCGGCGGGTTTGATCATTCTTTTTGTCGTTTTTACTATTATTGCGCCTTCCCGAGCGGGAGCAATTTTCGGCAGTGTGCAAAACTGGATTGTGCATTCCGCCGGCTGGTTTTACGTTCTGGCCGTGGCCACTTTTCTCATCTTCGTCGTGTTTCTGGCCATTTCGGATTTCGGACGCATCAAACTCGGCCCCGACCACAGCGAACCGGACTACAGCTATGGATCCTGGTTTGCCATGCTTTTTTCAGCCGGGATGGGCATCGGGCTGATGTTTTTCGGTGTGGCCGAGCCGGTGATGCATTACATGAAACCGCCGGTGGGCGATCCCGCCACGGTGCAGGCGGCCCGCGAAGCGATGAAGATCACCTTCTTCCACTGGGGCGTTCACGCGTGGGGCATCTATGCCGTGGTCGCCATTTCGCTGGCTTATTTTGCCTACCGTCACGACCTGCCATTGACCATTCGTTCCGCCTTTTACCCGCTCATCGGTGATCGGATTAACGGCCCGATCGGTCATGCGGTCGACATCTTCGCGATTCTGGGAACCATGTTCGGCGTGGCGACCTCGCTGGGCTTCGGAGCCATGCAGGTCAACGCCGGCATCACGTATCTGACCGGCGCGCCCAATAACGTCTATATCCAAATTCTTTTGATTGCCGTCATCACCTGTTTTGCCACGATATCCGTTGTACTGGGGCTTGACGGCGGCATTCGCAGGCTTTCCCAACTCAACATGGTCCTCGCCGCGGGGTTGCTGATCTTTGTCCTCGTGGTGGGCCCCACCGTTTATCTGCTCCAGACGCTCACCCAGAACATCGGCGCGTACGTGTCGGATCTCGTCAATAAAACTTTCAACCTGTATGCCTACCAGCCCAGCGGCTGGATCGGCGGCTGGACGCTGTTTTACTGGGGCTGGTGGATTGCCTGGGCGCCTTTTGTCGGCATGTTCATCGCACGGGTGTCCCGGGGACGGACCATCCGGGAATTTGTCACCGGCGTCTTGTTGCTTCCCGCGGGATTCACGTTCATGTGGATGACCTTTTTCGGGAACACGGCGCTGCATATGATTATGGTTCAGGGCATCACCGAGCTGGGCAATGCCGTGGCGGCCGACACAACGATGGCCCTGTTCGATTTTTTTGAACATCTGCCCTTTTCCACAATCCTTTCGTTTCTGGCAACGATTCTGATCGTGACATTCTTTGTGACCTCTTCGGATTCCGGTTCGCTGGTCATCGACATGCTGGCGTCCGGCGGCGAAGACGACCCGCCGGTCTGGCAGCGTATTTTTTGGGCCTTAAGTGAAGGTCTGGTGGCCGTGGCGCTGCTTTTGGCCGGCGGACTGGGGGCGCTTCAAACCGCGGCCATTGCCACCGCACTACCGTTTACGATCATCATGCTGCTGATGTGCTGGGGCCTGGTGCGCGCTCTGCGCGTGGACGTGGCCAAACGGACGTCCCGTCGCAGCGCCGTACTGATGCCGCAAACCGGCGGGAAGCCGGTTTTGTGGCAACAAAGGCTTCAGAGCATTCTGCGCCATCCCGTCAAGACGGAAGTGCTCGATTTTATCAACAACACGGTCCGGCCCGCGTTGGATGAAGTCGCAGAGGAATTCCGGCGCAGAAACATGGAAGTCGAGGTAAAGTCCGGTCCCGACGGCCGGGTGTGGCTGGAAGTTCTGCATGGCGAAGAGCTTGATTTTTATTACAGCGTAAGGCCGCGCACTTATACGCCGCCCGCATTCGCCATGCGCGATACAAGAAAAAGACGCGGCGAGGAGCTTAAATTCTACCGGGCCGAAGTTTATTTGAGCGAAGGCGGCCAGGACTACGACCTGATGGGCTGGACCAAAGAGCAAATCATTACCGACGTCATCGATCACTACGAAAAGCACATGCACTTCCTGCACATCATGCGGTAAAAAACGCAGCAGGACAAAATGCGCAAAACAGCGTCATTCAGCGCCGCTCGCCCGGCGTTTCCTCGTCGGCGGGCGCCAGGCCGAATCCGCCGGGCTGCACGCGCAGTTGCATACCGCAAAGGCAAAACCGTCGGTTAAACGACCGGAGCCGCGCCTCTTCGTGAGCGGAAAGCGGTGGATTATCCCGGCCCGCTGGAAAAATGTCGATCCGGCAGCTTTCCCCGACGGCAGCCGTGGCCACGACAAGACCGGACGGCCGGCGTCTGCCGAGCCAGCAGAGAAAATCCAGGAACGTATCGGTAAAGCGCCCGGCGGCCAGGCGGATAAACGGCAGGTCTTCGGCCGGCGTGAACACGAGATCGGACCGGCCGGCCTCCGGCCGGTGGCCGATGCGCAGAATCAGCGCCGCCAGATATTTTCCGTCATCGTCCGCGTCGTCGATGACGGACGCGTCGCGCTCAGCCCCCCCGCGCCATGCTTCGACGACCTCATGAATGAGAGCGTTCACATCGGCTGGAATAAACTCCTCGAGGTTGCGCCGTCCGCCGGCGACGCCGATGAAATCCAAAAGCATAGCGGTGCCGCGGTTGACCAGCGAGCGCGGCACAATGGCGCCAAGCGGACGCGGGTCGAAAAGAGATCGCAGCTTTTCAACGACGGCCAGGGCGGCATGCGCAAATTCCACACGGCGGATTTTTCCCGCATCGAGACAGCGGCACAGCTCCCGGAAATCGAGCAGGCAGGCGTCGATGCAGTCCATATCCATGGCCAGCCGGCAGCGGTTCGCCGCTTCGGTCTCCTCCAGCCGCTCCAGCTGATAGGCCGTGTAAAGCAGCCGGCCCGCTATCGCGGAAAAAACTTCCTCCGCCTCATCGATGAGTTCCAGCGCATAATCCGTAATTTGAAACAGACGATCCTCAGTCATCGGGCGCACATCGCCCAGCGCGGCCGTCTTTTGCTCCAGCCTGACAAATATTTCAAGGGCCTTGTCCGCCGGAATAACGCCCCCGTGGCCGGGATAGCAAAAGCGGATGGGCAGGTGCTCCAAAAGCCAGCGGACCTGCCCGAGCGTTGCGAGGTAATCGTCCCGATGCCAGCCGGAAATACCCGCCACCATCGGATTGGCCGCCGCCAGCAAATCGCCGATAAACAAGACCTCTCCCGCGCGGATGCACAGGCTGTCCGGGCTGTGGCCGCGCGCCGGATAGATTTCCAGATGATCGCCGCCGCCCAGCGAAGCGGTTTGCCGGACAATCGTCTGTCCGGGACCGGCGTCAATGCTCTCGATCCGCAGCGTCAGGAGAACTCCCGGCGCAAGAGCAATGCGGCGGGTCATCTTTTTTTTCCGGTCCTGTCCGGTGAAAAGACGGATATCCGGCTGCAGCGACGGAAATGGAACGCCGTAAAGTTCGGCAATGGTTTTGAACCTGTCTCCCTCCAGCAGATAATCGGCGCCCTCTTCCTGGGCGGCGATCCATACGGAGGCGGTCGTCCAGATCTGCCGGTGGCTCGCCAGTTGCAGCGTATGGTCGATGTGACAGTGGGTGAGGTAAATCACGACCGGCCGGTGTTTCTCCCGCTCACAATCCCGGATGACGCGCGCCAGATCATGCGTCTGAGAGACAAGCGCCCCCGCGTCGATGAGCACGATCTGCTCCGGCGTGCAAATGAGGCAGGAATTGGAGGAAAGCAGGTCCGGTTTCCGCAGATACGGGTAGATGAAAGCCTGCCGGGTTCCGCCCAGCGGCTGCCAGACCTGATTGATCAGCAAGGCCGTCTCCTTTTTTGCGGTCGCGTCGACCGGAAGCTCGATGCCGTACGCTACCGGAAGAAGGCCCCGAAGTCAAGAAAGCCGTCCGGATGGACGCCCGCGCAAGCGCGGACGTCCATCCGGAAAGGAAGTTTGAGAAGCAACCGTCAGGAGCGGTACTGCTCCCTCAGCCACTTTTTGTTGATTTTGCCGATGCCGGTCTTGGCGATCTGATCGACGATTTCGTAGCGATCCGGCACACCGTACTTCGGCAGGAGCCCCTGTCGGGCAAAGATCTGCATGTGGCTTTTGAACTCCGCCGCGCCGACCGGCTTTGGATACTCTGGCTTCAGCACCACGAGAATGAGCGGCCGCTCGCCCCACTTGTCGTCCGGTACGCCGATGGCCGCCGATTCCAGAACCGCCTCGTGCTGGCCGATCATATTCTCCAGATCCAGCGAGGACACCCATTCACCGCCGCTCTTGATCACATCCTTGATGCGGTCGGTGATCTGCAGATAGCCGTTGTCCACGTGACCGACGTCGCCTGTGTGCAGCCAGCCCTCGCGCCAGAGGTCTTCTGTTTTGTCGGGTGCGTCGACGTAGGTCTTCGTCAGCCACGGCGACCGCAGTACGACTTCTCCCGAGGAGACGCCGTCGTTAGGCAGGGGCCGCTCGTCGGGGTCCACCACGCGGATTTCCGCCAGGGGAATGGGGAGACCGGTTCGCGTCACGGTGTCGAGCATTTCATCTTCATCCCTCACCAAACCGTCCGGCTTGGGCACGCCGATGCTGATCACCGGGCAGGTCTCGGACATGCCGTAGCCGGTGAAAACGGTGACGCCCGCCTCCATAGCCGTTTTGGCCAGGCCCTTGGTCAGGCGCGATCCGCCGATCATCACCTTCCAACCGCCAAGATCGATGTTTTTCGCCCGCGGGCTTGTCAGAATCATCTGGAGCACCGTCGGAACGCAGTGCGAAAAAGTGACCTTTTCCCGTTCAACCAGCCTGAGCAGCATTTCCGGTTCGTACTTGCCGGGATATACCTGCTTGGCGCCGAGCAGCGTGGCGACGTACGGCAGGCCCCAGGCATGCACGTGAAACATCGGCGTGATCGGCATGTAAACGTCGTCGGAGCGGAAGCGGCCGATCGTCGCGTAGGAGCCGAGCGCCACCGCCACAGAAAACGTATGCAGCATCAGCTGGCGGTGTGAGTAGTGAACCCCCTTGGGCAGGCCGGTCGTTCCGGTGGTGTAAAAGGTCGTGGCCCGGGTGTTTTCATCCAGATCGGGAAAGTCGTAGGTTGTCGCGGCCGCGGCCATCAGCGTTTCATACTCTCCGGCGACGGGAAAAGTGGCCGCGGGAGCAGCTTTGTCCCCGGCAATGACAACGACGGTCCGCACCGTGGTCAGCTGCTCGCGGATTTCCGCGAAGATCGGCAGAAAATCGGTGTTGACGATGGCGACCTTCGCTTGGGCGTGGTTGAGGGTGTAAACGATCTGGTCGGCGGAGAGCCGCCAGTTGACGGTCTGCAAAACCGCGCCGATCATCGGAATGGCGAAAAATCCTTCCAGATAGCGGTGGCTGTCATAATCGAAGACGGCGACCGTGTCCCCCTGCAGGACGCCCAGATCAGCCAACACATTGGCCAGACGGAAAATCCGTTCATTCAATGTCCGATACGTGTAGCGGGATTCGTCCCGGTAGACGATCTCCTGGTCCGGCGCATAGATCAGAGGGGTGTTCAAAAGTTTCTTGATGATTAACGGGTACGCGTAAGGTTCTCCTGCAAGATAATTTTTTTCGGGCATAAGCTTCTCCTTGTTTTTTGCGTTGCCCTGAAAAAAACACCTGCGCTGCGACAATTATGAACTTCTCCCGGCAATTCTTCCGAAAGGGCGACCGGACGACAAAGATTTTATTCAAACCGTCAGCTGTCCGCGCCCGCGCATAATCGGCAAAAGATGCTCAGAGCAACTTGCTTGGGAATAGGCATATTGAACAGCGGGTTCGGGATCATGTGCCCATGCCAAAGCAAGTTTCCCTTTGGCTGTCATGATATGAAAATCAGAGCAGCAAGTCAACAAATTTGTGACCTGTGGTCATAGATACTTGACAAGCATTCGGTTTTTTTGTTTTTTATAGAAAATCGGAAGCGGCGATGAAAAAAAGCAACGCCTCTTCGGGAAATAAGGATGGCCCGTTTGCGGCACCCTGCACGATCCGGATGCCGCTGCCGGCATACCTTGCCGTATCCTGGGTTAACGCATATTTTCGGTGATGCTCTTCTGGTAGGCCTCCACAACCAGCCTGATCCTGCCCGGCCACTCATTCCGTCCCGCCGCGACAAAGATGAAATAAGGCTTTTCGGGGATCAACCGGATGAAATAGTAGCCGTCGTCCCGGGAAATCAGGATGTCCTCGACGGACGGGTGCTCGTCGACAAATGGAGCGGCCTTCATCTTGGACTGAACCATGCCGGTCAAATAAGCGGCGATCACGGTCGGATCGATTTCCGGACCCTTCCCGAGCGCCGCGACCGGAATGCCGTCCTCGATCAGAACAATCCCCGCTGCGGCAAAGCCCGGCAATTCCAACGCCAGAGATTGGAGAACGGTATGCAGCTTCAGCATAGGCCACCTTCCTTCTTTCTGCAGGAAGGAAGAAACCCTCTCGCCATGATCAGGTCCCTTCCTGTGAAACCGTCTGGAAAGTTCGGTAAATCAACTGCTGAATCTCCTCGGAATAGTTGACATAAAAGATCCGGCAGGTTTCATTTCCTTCGACGCCTTTTATAATATATTTTCCGCTTTGTTGCACCCGAAAAAAAGGTTTCGGAAAGTGAGGAAAGTACTCCAGTGTTCCGAGTATTTCAAGTTTTTTAATGAAGTTCGCCCCGATGCGCCCGTCGAACAGAACTTCGCGGATGACGATCCCATCGAGGCACTCTTCAACAACTCTTGTTTCCAGCACTTTCACGTTCGCCCCACTATGGTTTTCAACGCCCGCAGCAGTTCATCCACTTCGTCATGGTGGTTGGAAGCGGAAAAACTGATCCGTATTGCGCCGTCGGGAAATGTTCCCAGTTCCCTGTGCATCAGCGGCGCGCAATGAAGCCCCGTCCGCACCCGGATGCCGAAGACGTCCTTCAACACATATCCGATATCCGCCGCCGGCCAGCGATCGATATTGAAACAAACAATCCCGCTGCGATTCTTTTCCGGCCGCTCCGAATACACGGCGACGACGCCGAGTTTTCCCAGTTCCTCCACCAGATGGCTTGTGAGGCCCATTTTTTGTTTTTCAACGGACAAAAGACCCCGGGCGAGAATGCCGCCGAGGGAGTGAGCAAGCCCCGCAATCCCCGGCTCGTTTCGCGTTCCCGCTTCATACTTGATCGGCCAGGCGTCGGGCATGAATTCCAGGTCGCTGCGAATACCCGTCCCGCCGGACTTCCAGACGCGAAGGTCGAGCTCCCTGCCCACGATCAGCCCTCCCACGCCTTTGGGCCCCAGGAGCGCTTTATGGCCGGTAAAAGCGAGAGCCGCAAGCGGCATGGACGAAAAATCAATATCGACGGCCCCCGCGGATTGCGAGGCGTCAACGATCAGAGGAATGCCGCGGGCTTCGCAAAGTGAGTAGATTGCGGCAATATCCGCTTCAGCGCCGGTCACATTGGAGATGTGGTTCACGACGGCCAGGCTTGTCTCCCGGGTAAGAGTGTTTTCAAATCGATTGCCGTCCAGAATGCCGGGAGGAGGACAGGACACCAGATCCACCTGAACGTCTCCCGACCGGCGGAGATAATACAGCGGACGCAAAACGGCGTTGTGTTCGCGTGTCGTTGTAATGACGCGGCTTCGCGGCCGAGCCAGACCGTTTATGGCAATATTTAAAGCCTCCGTGGCCCCCGAGCAAAAGACGACCCGCGACGGATCCGAAAAGTGAAACAGCCCGGCGATTTTTTCCCGGCAACGGTCGATGGTCGACGGTTGCGTCACATCCTCGCGATAGAGGTTGGACGGCGGTTCGATGAGACACTTTGCCATCGCCTCCGCCGTCCCCTCCAGTTTGGGATAGCTGGTTGCCGCATTGTTGAAATAAATCAAAAGAACTTCTCCAGCGCGGGAACGACTTTCTTGACCTGCAGGCGAATCATGCCCAGCGTTTTGTTGTCGGGCGCCAAAAGGACCAGCAGCGCATCTCCGATGGGCACGCAAATGATCATGGCATCGGCCGCCTCGAACGTAAGGGAGTTGAATGCTTGAATTTTCAGCTCTTCCGACATCTTGTCTGTACCGAGAATGACCGTCGCCACCGAGGCTCCGACGTTGTCCAGATCCGTTTTGCCGAACGCTCCGGCCGCCTCGATAACGAAACCGTCCTTACCGACGATGAGGATCGCCTTGATCCCGGGCACTTCCAGCATTTCCTGAAGGATTTGCGTGGTTGTTCTGTTGTCTGCCATAGCTTGCTCCTTTTCATTGCTCAGTGTATTTTTTTCATGTGTCTTGCCTGGTCAAATCCGCTTCGCCCGGGCGTCTTACCGGGTAACGACAAATTCGCCGAAAGGATCGCCGACTTCGATTCCCGCTGTCTGTACACACACGAACGTTTTCAGGCCGTCGGGATAGGGTTTTCCGTAAGCCAGATCGAAAAACGCCGAGCTGACCCCCCGGATCATGAAGCCGCTCTTGTATCCGGACGCGATATCCGCCTCGTAATAGTCCGGCGCCCGGACGACCATCCGCTCTCCCTCTTTAATCTGAACGATGCCGGATTTCGCCCACCCCCACGCGGTAAAGACCGCGTAAGCGCCGCGCAGAACATCCTTGGCACCCTCGGTGATCATGGGTTCCACGACCGACTTGAATTCGTCGGACGTGATAATGCCGTAGCCCGTATTGTATCCGCATTCCAGTGCGCAGTTCACCAGCTCCGCTTCGAGCTTCTCGCGCTTCTCCGCGGGGACCGCGTCCATCATTCTCTTGGTAAAGGTGTTCCAGAAAGTCACCGGAAGCATATTTACCAGGACATTATATGCCGGAATCAATCCCTCTTCATCGGCCTGCGCCTGAATTTCCGCCAGTTGTTTTACTACCACATCTCGCTGAACAGTCATTGCTTGTGTCCTTTCTATCTGGATTTTACGGTAAAGACGCTCGTCGGTTGGCCCATCACCATGCTTGCCGTTTCCGCGATCTCATAGCTCCTGGGCGGCTTGCCGGCCGCCGCGGCAAACATGGCGGCAATATACCCCCGGGTCCAATGATTGACCGGAACGGTATGCTGTCCCCATTTTTTCATCCATCCCTGATCCACATGAGAACGGGTCAGCGTCACTTCTCCCTGGCCCGGATTTCCGGAAATCTTCATCACTCCCATGCCCATGGCCGAGTAGTATTGCCTGCCCACATCCAGCTTGTCTTCAAACGAGGCAATGCTATTTTTCGCGCAATAATCGTCGATCATCGGACGAATGGAATCCTCAACGGATTCGCATAGAATCCGAGCGCCTCCGATATCGTCGAAATCGATTGCCAGCTTGCTGAGCAGCGACATGTAATGGTGGCAATGCATGACCGTCACGAAACCGTTCATGTAACGCCTGTAGGTTTTGTCATCGAACGTGAACTCCAATTTCAGCGCCATTATCCAATCTCCTTTCATTTGAAGTAAATGTCGGTCTAGGTTGAAAAAGCGGCCTGATCCGGTTGATTTTCAATTTCTTCTTCCAGCACGGATTTTTTCTTTTTGATGCGCAGTCTGATCAGGCCCAGTTTCCGGGCATCCCTGGCCAGGATGACAAGCAAATTGTCTTTCACCGGCGCGCCGACGATCACGGCGTCGTCGGATTCGAGCATCAGAGACTGAAAGCCGCAGATGCCGAGGTCTCCCCCTATTTTCGCCAGGCCGTTCCATATCTGAGCCGAGGAGACGCCGGCATGATTCATATCGATACCGCAGGACCGGGCCGAGGACCGGGCAACGGCGCCGTCTTCTCCGACCAGCAGGACGGCCTCTACGCCCGGTATCGTGAGAAATCCCGACAACGTCTCAAACGCCGAGACGGGACTTGGGGAAGCGCCGTTTTCCACCTCCTGCTCTTCCGGTGACAGGGGATCGCCGTCGCCCGGAATAACAGTCTTCTCTTCGGAATGATTCGCCGGCTGGAAAGCCCGGAAAACGGCTTCATCGGGAAGGCTCGGTGCATTTACGGCCGCTGTTTCCAGGGCGGGTAACGCGGCCTCCGCTGCTTCGGTGTCGCCGGCTCCGACGGGTTTTTCTTTCGCAACTGTTCCGTCGCGAGATTGCACGGCTTCGACGATCAGGCTGATGAGTTCATTTCTGATGATTCTCTTGACCCCAGTGGGGGGAATTCTTTGGAAACTGATCTCGGCTTTTTCCCAGCTGATAATTTCGACAGCCGCTTCTTTCCCCCGCAAGTTCTCCCAGATCGCGTCCCACGGCTCGCCGTTGTGGAAATAAATATTGCCCGGTCTTTTTCCCTGCACCCGGGCGGCCATAACGCAGGTCTTTGCCTCCAGACTGATGTATTGCATGACACTCGTCAGGGAAACTCCGCTGATGGAGCCCGTGTCCGATGCCTGCAACTTCCTGAAAACCGCGTCTTTCAACTCCTCAAAGTTCAGCGGCTTCGTAAAAAAGGCGGGGCTGCCGTTGCGGCTTGAGAATTTATGCTTGATTTCAGCGGTAATCAAACCGCTCATGATGATGATCGGAATTGCGGGAAAATTTTTTTTGATATGGGCAAAAAGTTCGACGCCGTCCATCTGGGGCAGCAGAAGTTCAGTGACAACCAGATCCACCGGCATCGTTTCCAGAACCCGAACGGCATCCTTTCCATTGGAAGCCGCCGAAATTCTAAGATCATCGGAGTATGCCGCAAAATAGTGATGGATCGTTTCCAACAACGGTTTATCGTCATCCACAAAAAGAATGCTGTACATTAGCCGTCTCCGTATGCAACCGCTTGCAGGAATTACCGGGAAACGCGCCCAGCCGCACAGCGGCCGCCGGACCGGCTCCACCTGCCGAAACTTGAATGGTTTATGAATGATAATTTTTTTTCGGAAATACCGAGGCTGGCTTTGTATCCGTCAAAGACTTGTCATTTCCACACCCCCATGAGACCTTCCCTTTTCTCTGAGCTGTATCCGTGACTGCGCGCGTTCCTGCGCTGCTTTCCATGTGTGCCGGTGACGCTTATCACAGAAATCATTTTTCATCAACGGTCAAAGGCCGGCCGGCTGATTATTTTCAAAAGCCGAAACGTCGCCCTCCCATGTGATGAACGGAGAAAGCAGGTTATGACTCATGCTCAAAAGGGGAAACCGCGGAGACAAGGGAAAAATCCGCCGCTGCCGGCGGAAACAGACAGCCAGAAACAAGCGGCCCGATGCATGGAATTGCTGAAGAACCTGCCCGCAAGCCGATGGACCGGATCCTCCGGACGGAAGACAGAAAACGGGAGATTTAACGCCGGTATTTTTTATAGCCGAACCAGGCCCAGATGCCACCCCACAGGACGACCGCCGGCCCCAGCGCAACCAGAAAATAAACAAAGACGCCGCCTTCCCAGGGTTTCAGATAGGCGGCTACGCCCACCACCCACAAAAACGTGATGACGATCGCCAGGCGCATCCAGCCCGTCAAGGCAACCTGGGGCAAACGGAAACCGACTTGTGGCTGGGAACGGGGACGGGGCTGGGGCCTTGCCCTTTCATCCGATGGGGATTTGCGTCCCATCAGACGGGGAAGAAAAAAGATCGCCGCGGCAATGGCAGCCACGACCAGGATTTCTTGCATAAAAAACACCTCAATGCCTGTAAACGTTGCGGTTTACTTGTCTTTCAGACCAACGGGCGCACTGGCTATAACACACATTTTCCAATATTCCTATCCCTTCAAAAAAGAGCCGTTGACAAACATCCGGATTAGAAGCAAAAGAAAAGCATCCGACACCATGAAAGGAGAAACACCATGCACCGTTATATGGGAATCTTTCTGATTGCTGTTTTCGCCCTGATTGCGGCGGGCGTCTGCCCGCCGGCGTCATGGGCGGACCAGGCAGCAACCGCTTCCATCGAACAGACCTTTCAAAAGGCCAGACAGGAGTATCTGGATAAAAACATGACGTCCGCCGCCGAGCAAATCCAGAAAGGCGCGGCCTACATGAAGGACCAGGCCTCCAAGGCTTCGGCCAAAGGCAAGGACGCGCTTGCCGCATCGGCCCGGGAGCTGGACCAGCTGGCCGTTGACGTCAAAAAGGGCGCTGTCACCTCGCAGAAAAAAATGGAAGATGCGTTTGCGCGCGCCTATCTCGCCCTGGCCAACGACGCCCACATTCAATCAACGGAATCCTGGGCGAAGAAGAAAAGAGTCGAAGCGGCAGCCGCGCTGGAAACCGCCAACCGGAACCTGGAAAAAAGCATCGCCTGGACCGGCGGGAAAATCGAAAAAGGCACGAACGAGGTTGTGAAGAAATCCGATGCGCTGGCGCTGAAGCTGAAGCAAAAAGGCGATCTGCTCGCCGACGACGTGAGCCGCGGCCTGCAGGAAGCGGGCAGCGAAATCGAAAAATTCGGCAAGAAAATTTCTCCCCGGTGATGACCGGAAGGCCGGGAACGATCCGGTATTTATCCTTCAGGCGGGACTTTGCCCCAATTGAACCGTCCGGGCCGTCTCACCCGTTGTAAAGCTCATCGATCTTATCGCCGTAATGTTTGATGATCTCGCGGCGGCGCATTTTGAGCGTGGGCGTGAGTTCGCCTGCCGCCTCGGTGAAGTCGGCCGGCAGAATCGTGAACTTCCTGATCTGTTCATAGGGAGCCAATCGGCTGTTCACGGCCGCGATATGATCGGCGACGGCACGCCGCACTTTTTCATGGCCCGCCGGGGCGGGGCCGGACAGCTTTTCCCGCCGGGCGAAATCGGCAAGTTCCCGGTCGTTCAGCGTAACAAGCGCCGTGAGATACTTGCGCCGGTCGCCGTAAACCAGCGCCTGGCTTATGAGCGGCAGCGTGCGGATCAGATTTTCGATATTCTGTGGCGCGATGTTCTTGCCGCCCGCCGTCACGATCAGATCCTTCTTGCGGTCCGTGATGGTGAGAAATCCCTCGTTATCCATCGCGGCGATATCGCCCGTGGCAAACCAGCCGTCGGCGTCGATGGCGGCCGCCGTCGCTTCCGGATCCTTGTAGTAGCCCTGAAACAATCCCTTGCCGCGCAAAAGCAGTTCTCCATCCGGGGCGATCTTCGCCTCCATACCGGGAATCAGCTGCCCCACCGTGCCGAACCTGAAGCGCTCCGCGCGATTGACCGCCGCCGGCGCAACCGTCTCGGTAAGGCCGTACCCTTCCAGAATCAACAGCCCCGCGGCGTGGAAAAATTCCAGGAGATGAAGCGGCATAGGCGCTCCGCCGCACAACAGATACTTGACCCGACCGCCGAAAATATCATGAATTTTGGAAAAGACCAGGCGGTGGGCGACGGCGCGCCGGGCGGAAAGCCCAAGCGGCAGCGGCCGGTTTTCGCGGCGGCAGGCGGCGGCCCGTTTCCCCACGTCCAGCGCCCAGTCAAAGACACGGCGCTGCAGAGGAGAGCCGGCCTCCAGCATCGCTTGGACCCGGTTGTAGATCCGTTCGAAAATCTGGGGCACGCTCACCTGGACGGTCGGGCGCAGCTCCTGAAAATTCTCCACCAGCTTGTCGATGCTTTCAGCGTACGCGCCCACGATGCCCAGATGCATCGCCGCGTAAACGCTCATACGCTGCAGCATGTGCGTAAGCGGCAAAAACGCGATGCCGAAGTCGCTTTCTTCGTAGGCGTGCATTTTCGTGGCGTTGATCGCCGTGTAATAAAGATTGGAGTGGGTGATCATGGCGCCCTTGGGCGGCCCCGTCGTTCCGGACGTGTAAGCGATCGTCGCCAGATCGCCGGGCTGGACGGCCCGCCAGACCGCTTCGAACCGCGCCGGGTCGGCGGCGTGCGCGACCCGGCCCGCTTCCAGAAAGCTCTCCAGAGTCATCACGCCCGCGGGCAGGGCTCCGGCGGGAGGATCAAAGAGCACCATCTTTTCGGGCCGGCCGGTTTGGGCCCGGACCGCAAGCAGTTTTACCAGGAGCGCCTCGTCTTCCACGAAGCAGATTGCAAGACCGCTGTGCGAAACCACGTGCGTAATCTCCCAGAGGCTTGCGGAAGGGTAAAGGCCGATCGTCACGCCGCCGGCGGCAAGGATCGTGATGTCCGCCTCGCTCCACTCCCGGCGCGTGCGGCTGGCAATGCCCACGGAATCGCCCTTTTTCAGACCCAGCGCCGTAAGCCCCATGACGGCAACGGGCAGGAGTTCCCGGGACTGGCGCCAGGTGACGGATTGCCAGACGCCGTTTTTCCTGGACATGGCCAAGGTTCTGTCGCCGAAGCGGCTGGCCTGCTGCATGAAGATTCCGCAAACGGTCGGAGGATCGTACAGGGGCTCTTCGGAATTGACTGCAAGATGTTCGTTCACTTCTACCGGCCTCACGGGCCTACTATATCCTCTTTTCCGGCGTGGCGTCAACCGGGGAAGCAAAACGCCGGAGGGGACCAGATGCCGGTGGACAAGCGGATGCTTTTCCGGTAGTCAGAAAAATACTTGGGTTTCAACGCCGCTCGGGAGAAAAAACTTTGACCACGGACGACTCCATCTACAGACGTCTCCAGATTCAACTGGACCGTTATCCCATCGGTTTTCCCGCCACCGCAAGCGGTGTGGAAATCGCCATTCTGAAATATTTTTTCTCGCCGCTGGAAGCCGGCATCGCCCTGTGCCTCTCGCTTCGGTCCATCCGCGCCTCCACCGTCCGCAAAAGACTCCGGAAGGAATTCGGTGTTGTTTTTTCCTATCAGGAAACGGCGGCCGCGCTCGACGCCATGTTCATGAAAGGCGTCATCCGGCGCTCAGACGGCGCCAAGGAGCCCCGCTACGGCATCGCCATGCTGGCCATCGGCATGTTTGAATACCACGTGGACGACCTCACCCCGGAGCTGGTGGAAATGATGCACCGGTACTTCGACGAAGCCTTCGGCGCCGAGTTCTTCCGGTCATCGCTGCCGCAGTTGCGCACCAGCCCGCATCTGAAAGCCATTCTTCCGGAATACATCGTCGACACGTATGACAACATGAAACACTTCATCACGCAGACGAAGGAAACCCTCCAGGTGACGAACTGCGTGTGCAAACAGGGCGAGGCCCTGATCGGAAAACCCTGCCGGCAGACCGACGACTACGAAGTCTGTCTGCTGATCGGCAACACCGGCTACGCGGCGCGCGGCCGCGCCAGGACCATTTCCAAAGAAGAAGCTCTGGCCATTCTCGACGCGGCCGAGCAGAAAGGGATGGTCCTGCAGCCGGGCAATTCAAAAAAGCCCGACTGTCTCTGCATTTGCTGCGGCTGCTGCTGCGGCGTCCTGACAACCGCCAAAAAGGACCCCCGCCCCGCCCGCTTTTTCGCCACGAACTATTTTGCCCGTATCGACGCTGAATCCTGCACCGGTTGCGGCGTCTGCAAAAAACGCTGCCAGATGGACGCCATCGTTGCCTGCGGGAACATCTTCCATGTGGATTTGGACCGCTGCATCGGCTGCGGCCTGTGCGTTACCACCTGCAAACCGGGCGCGGCCCGGCTGATCAAGAAAGAGCGCCTGACAGCGCCGCCCTTGAACACGGAGGCGCTGTACCTGAAAATTCTCCAGGAAAGAGCCGGCCGGAAGAAAATGCTCGTCGCCATGCTGAAACTGCTTTTCGGGAAACCCTTGTGACGGTTCAGGCGCGGACAAGCCGCCGCCCGAGGGGGAAAAGATATGTCTTGATAATTGCAATAATCCCGCCTAAGATTTTTTCATCTTTGCGGACTTCTCCGGAAAGGAGCATCGCTTATGAAAAATTTTCTGGTCCCCATCGGCGCGGCGTTTATTTGCGTCCTGCTGCTTTATGCCGGCACGGCGGCCGCTTACAACGTCAACGATCTGAAAAAATTAAAAGAGACGAATGCCTGCGTTTCCTGCAATCTCACCGGAGCGCCTCTGGCCGGCGCAGCCCTGACCGGCGCGGATTTGGCCGCAAGCAATCTGACCGCGGCAACGCTTACCAATGCGAAACTAAACAGGGCAAAACTGACCGGCGCCAATCTGGGCGGGGCCCAGCTCACCGGCGCGGATCTGAAGGGAGCGGATTTGACCGGCGCCAACCTCACCGGCGCCAACCTGTCCAACGCGACATGGATCGACGGATCAACGTGCAAACCGGGCTCCCTGGGAAAGTGCCGGAAATAAAAAATTACTTTTCCGGCGATCCGCCGTTGATGCCGAACCACTCCAGAAGGGTTGCGTTGGCCTCACGCGGATAGGTATGCGCCAGGTCGTCGATGAGACTGAGTTTGATGTCCGCGCCCGCCTGCCGCAGTTCCCGGCAGGCCCAAACCGTCCGCTCGGGCGAAAAGATCCAGTCCTGTGCCCCGTGTATCCAGAATATTCTCTTGCCCCTTGCCTGCCGCAGATCCGCCGGCGGCAGGGCGCAGCAACAGGGCGCAATGATTGAAAAGGGGCTTTGGAAAGACAAGGCCAGGGCAAGCGCATACGTTCCGCCGTCGGACATGCCGGTGATCAGCATCCGCGTATGGTCCACTGCGTATCGGCTGCAGACGGATTCCAGATGACGGTACAGCGGGTGTGCGTCGCGGTCAGGACTGGTGATCGACCAGGTCATGTCCTGCGAAGTGGGCGCCAGAACAAAAAACCCCCGGCTGCGCGCCTCGCGCAACCAGCTCCAGAGAAAGTCGCGTCCGTGGCTGTAACCGCCGTGCAGCGCCATCACCAGCGGCCGGGCCCGAGCGGGCGAATAGTTTTCCGGAACGTACAGCGAAAAGCCGCCCCGCGCGTGAGGGTGATCCGACGGACCGTCATGAAGGACGCCCGTCTCTTCCGCGGATGTTTTCACCTCCGGCGGCAAGGTCGCCCCCGGTTCGAGAAAGTGACGGTTCACGCCGGGCGATACTCCGCAGAGCGGATACAGGGCTTCCTCGGCGCGGCAGACCCGCCGCGCTGAGCGCAGCGCCGAGATATAGGCAACCTGAAGGTCCTCTTCATCGGCAAAGTTTTTGATCGCAACCAGAAGAAAATCGCACGCGCGCCGAAGCGCGGAAGCGGCGCCCCCGTCGGAGGCTTTGGGCTTTTCCGGAGGCAGGCTCCGGCGGACGGCGGCAAGCGGCTCCAGATGAACCAGCAGCTCCTTCCGGAGCGCGGGCAGAGCGATCGGATGCAGCCGGCGCAGCGCGGCCTCAAAGGCGGTCAACGCGGCAATCACATGGCGAATCAGTTCTTCCGGTATCATGATGTCAGATAAAATATTTTTTTTGGATTTTTATATTGACAAAATCCGTCGTTTGCAATATTTAGTTCACACGAACTAATTAAGCAGAGGAACTATGGCGCATACTTTAGTAGAACTTATCGAAATCATAACGAAACTCATCGGCGATGCGGAAATGCAGTTTATCAGGCAGTACACGGCGGAAGGTTTTACCCCGCGTCAGATCGACTACATCGATGCGATCAACCGGATGGGCCATCCTACACCGGGAGAAATCGCCCGTGTGCTGCATTTCAGCAAGCCGTCCGTTACGGCTATTGTGGATAAACTTGTTGAAAAGGGATATGTTGAAAAATGCCAATCGGATGAAGACCGTCGCTCTTTTCACGTCCACCTGACCGCCAGGGGCCGAAGGCTTACAAAACTTCACGACGCATCTCACCAGAAGATCGCGGATTTTTTTGCGCATTATCTGGATGAAAAGGATCTGCAGACGCTGGTGGCGCTTTTGAACAAGGTGACCGCAAAGGTTTAATTTTTTTTATTCTATTAGTTAGTTCATACTAACTAATTATAAGGAGGTTTCCATGGACTGTTTTGACACCCTTCAGGTCGTTTCCCTGACGCTTTTCCTGGCGATTTTTTTCGGCCGGACCTACCTGCTACGGCAGACGGGGACGGAAGTCATCCGTCTGGGAAGCGGCAAAAAAGGCTTTTCCCGGCTTCTGGAAAGAGGATTTCTCGTTTTTTTCCCTCTGTGGCTTTTTGAAATTCTGATCTCTGCGCTGCATTGCGATATTCAGTTTCTGCCGGATATTATGGTCAGGCCTTTCTTCACCGGCTTTGCCGTAAGGGCCGCCGGCGCCGCGCTGGTTGTCGCCGCAATCCTCCTGTTTATCGGGGCGCTGGTGTCCTTTAAATCGTCTTGGCGGATCGGCATCGACACCGTCGCGCCGGGCGGATTGATCACCGCCGGCGTCTTCTCCCGGTCGCGCAATCCCATTTTTCTGTCGATGGATCTCTTCTTTCTGGGAACGTTCTTCATCTACGGCAACCTGTTTTTTGGCGTGTGCTTCATCGTCATGGCGCTCGGATGCCATTTTCAGATCCTGCAGGAGGAAAACTTTTTGCAGCAAAGATACGGAGAAAGATATTCCCTGTATCTTACGCAGGTCAAACGTTACATTTAAAATCAGGAGGTCCGGCATGAGATTGAGCAACGTTGAATTCATGGCCATGAATCATCCGCTGCGAAGGTTTGTGCAAAAACATCTGGAGTTTCGCAATTTCCAGTCGCTGGGGCTCGTCGACAAATACAGGAATATTCTGGAAATCGGCTGCGGATCAGGATACGGCGCCGTTTTGCTCTCTGCCCTGCAGCCGAAAACCTATCTCGGCATTGACCTGATGCCGGAACAAATCGCCCTGGCCGGAAAATGGCATCTTCCGGGATTCGAATTTAAAACCATGGACGCCGCGGAAATGAAGGACATTCCTTCCCAAAGCAAGGAAATTATCGTCATCTTCGGCATCCTCCATCACATCCCGGACTGGCGCAACGTCATCGGTGAGTGCCGCAGGGTGCTGGCCGGCGGCGGCCGATTATTTGCCGAGGAACCGGACGGAAATATCGTTCGCCGCTTCGATAAACTTTTTCATTGGCGGCATCCGGAGGCGGATTTCAGTCTGGAGGCCTTTGAGAGAGAAATACGGCATTGCGGTTTTGACATCGTCAGAAAAAGAAAGCTTGCGGGATTCGGAACCTATGCCGCGCTCCTGACGCAATAAAACCGCTTTAGCGCCCAGCGGCCGGAAAGACGTCCGGCCGGCTTCCTTACGGCCATTGGCGTTGTCGGCCAAATGCGGTAAAATGGGCGCGGAGGGAAAATGAACCTTTCGTACGCGTTCATGAAATCGCAGGACCTTTTCCGATCCTCGCTGAAACTGATCGGGCTGAAAATGCGCGAGCGATGGACGCCCGGCGAAACCTGTACAGGCAAAATGACCGCGAAGATCCAAAGAGCGTGGGGCATTATTCCCTTTAACATTTATGCATCGACCGAAGGAGGCGCTTTTAACATCAGCTGCCCCTTTCGCCGGGGAATTCATGCCGCCGAAGACCTGGCCATCCTGGAAGTCGTCGACCGGAACAACCGGCCGGTCCCGGCCGGCCGGCCCGGCAGCAAAGTCCTTCTCACGAATCTCTTCAACTACACCCAGCCGCTGATCCGCTATGAAATATCCGACATTCTCACCCTGTCCGGAGAACATTGTCCCTGCAGACGTCCCTTCCGGCCCATCGCCGGAGCGGAAGGACGCTACGACGACATTCCGTACTTTCCGGACGGCCGGGGGCGCGGCGTCCCCATCCACCCCGTTCACTTTACAACCGCGATGGGAATCATTCCCGATATTAAAGAATGCCGCGTGATTCATGAACCAAGCGGTCTTACCATCAAGATTGTTTTGCGGGACGCGGGCGATAAAACGAAGGGGGTTGATGCCGTCAAAGTTAATCCGGTCGCCAGCCTCAAAATCCAGGGCATCGAACTGCCGGAAACGCGCGTTTTGTTCAGCGATCGCCTCGAGCGGAATCCGGATGCCATGGGAAAATTCAAATTTGTGGAGTCCCGGGTGAAAAAGCCGGGAACGGGAGCTTTGTCCTAAGGCCAGCAGGGAAAGAGAATGAAAAAAAGGATTTTTTCCAACGTTGCGCTCATCGGGCTGGTCAGCCTGTTCGTGGATATGAGCACAGAAATGGTGTATCCCCTGGTGCCGTTGTTTTTGACGGCCACGCTCGGCGCGACGCCCCTGGCCGTCGGGATTATCGAGGGGATCGCCGAAAGCCTCGCCTCGCTTTTGAAAGTCTTCAGCGGCTATATCGGGGACGTGCGCTCGAACAAGAAGCGTCTGGCCTTCGCCGGCTATTCGGCCTCGGTCGTTTACAAGATCGTTTTACTCCTGTCGACGTCCTGGCTGGGCGTTCTGGCGGCAAGAATCATCGACCGGACGGGCAAGGGTCTCCGCACGGCCCCGCGGGATGCGCTGGTCGCCCAGTCATGCGACGAAAGCGCCCTGGGCGAATCGTTCGGCCTGCACAAAATGCTGGACATGCTCGGCTCCGCGCTTGGCGTCGCTCTCGCGTTTGTCTTTATCGCCGCCGGCTTCAGTTACCCCTGGGCGTTTGCTTTCGCCATTATTCCGGCGATCATCGGAGTGGCGATCATTCCCGCTGTCAGGGAAGACAAACCCCAATCTCCCCCTTGCGCAAAGCTCGCCTTCCGGAACGTGAAACTTGACGGCCGTCTGAAGCTTTATCTGGCCGTCATTTTTCTTTTTTGCCTCGGCAATTCCTCAAACGTCTTTCTGCTTTTAAAGGCGCAGGAAAAAGGCTTTTCGGCTTCCCAGGTCATCCTGCTGTATCTGGTGTTCAATCTGTCGTCATCCATCCTGGCCATCCCTGCGGGCCGGCTTTCCGACCGGTACGGCAGGAGCGGCATTCTGGTGCCGGGATACCTGATTTACGGTCTGGTTTACCTCGGATTTGTTTTTATACACGCGAAGGCGGGCGTCGTCTTTCTCTTTGCCGCCTACGGCGCCTACAGCGCATTGATCAGCGCCGCGGAGCGGGCGTTCATCGCGGAAAACGCGCCGGAGGGCTTTACGGGGACGGTGCTCGGCATCTACGGCATGCTTCAGGGCATCGGCCTGCTCCTGGCTTCGATTCTCGCCGGACTGATGTGGAACACCATCAATTCCGACGCGCCGTTTGTGTGCGGCGGAACGCTCGGCATCGTTTCGGCGCTTCTCATCGCCGCCATTTTGAAGGAAAGATGAACATCGGAAAATATCTTTACCGGTTGATCCGCCGATTGCCGGCTGGCCTCCTCAAAAAGCTTAACCGGGGGGCGCTTGACGGGTCTTGTCGTTTCGTGCTAGCGTCCGGGCATCAAACACCGGGGGGCATTTGCATGAGCGCGCTTTCAAACACTCCGCACACCGCCGCAAAGAAGGAAACGTTCCTGTGAACCCGCAGAAGCCTTCCTGGATCGTCCGGCTCCTGACCCGCTTGCGCGACTCGCGCCTCCTCTGGGATGGGATGGGATCGATTTACAACCGGCATATCTACGGCGCCGTTTCCGAACTCTACGAGCGCATCGCCCGGGAGATGAAACTTTCGGGCCACGCCTATGTGCTCGACGTGGGCGCGGGCCGCGGATATATCTCGCTTTTACTGGCGTCCCGAAATCCCCGGGCCATGATCGCGGGGATCGATTATTCCCCCATGCAGGTTCACGAGGCGGAACGCCACCGCCGGAAGCAAAAGATCGCCAATTGCTCCTTCAGACGCGGCAATGCCATGCACATCGCCTTTCAGGACGCGAAGTTCGACGCCGCCGTGAGCGTCGGATCGATCAAGCACTGGCCCGACGGCGTCCGGGGGCTCCGGGAAATCCACCGCGTTCTCAAACCCGGCGGCTATCTGATGATATCGGAAACGGACCAGGACGCCTCGGACGACGCCCTCCGGTCGTTCATCCGGCGCTTCAGAATCTGGTTTATTCCCGATGCCCTGCTGTTCTGGGGATTGCGCAATGTAATCTTCGGGCAGAGTTATTCGGAACAAACCCTTTTTGCCGCCCTGCGGGCCGCGGGATTCCGCGCCGTCGAAAGTCAGCGGGTGCCCGATTGTCCCTACACACTGGTGAAAGCGCTGAAGTAGGCGATCCGGTTACGGCTTAAATTTTGGCGAAGCCTCTTTCCAGATCGGCGATGATGTCTTCCACGTCTTCAATACCCACCGCCAGGCGGAAGAGCGTATCGACGATGCCCAGCTCATAGCGCTGTTCGCGCGTGTAGCGGTAATACGTGACCGTAGCGGGATGCGTGATCAGCGTTTCAACGCCGCCCAGGCTGGGCGCGATATAAATCATCTCCAGCGCATCCATGAAACGCTTTGCCGCGTCCAGGTCTCCCTTGACCGCAAAGGTCACCACGCCGCCGCCCCCTTTCATCTGCTCTTTGGCGATGGCGTAGTGGGCGTGGCTTTTGAGGAAGGGGTAATAGGCTTTTTCGACTTTCGGATGCTTTTCCAGGTATTCGGCGATGATTAAAGCGCTTTCGTTTTGCGCCTTCACCCGCAACGGGAATGTCTTAAGCCCCCGCAACAGCAGGTAGCAGCAGTGCGGATCGATCACGCCGCCCATGGACTTGTGCAGTTCGCGGACTTTGCTTACCAATTCCTTTCTCCCCAGCAGAACGCCGGCCAGGATGTCGTTGTGCCCGGCCAGGTACTTGGTGCCGCTGTGGATCACCAGGTCGATGCCGTAGTCGAGCGGCCGCTGGTTGTAAGGCGTGGCGAAGGTGGAATCGATGATCGTGATGACCTTGTGCTTGTCCCCGATCTGCTTGAATTTGACCATATCGAACACATTGAGGTACGGATTGGTCGGCGACTCCGAGAAAATGAATCGCGTGTTCTTTTTTATGGACGCGTCAAACGCCTCGTAATCGCCGAACGGCACGATCGTGCATTCGATGCCGAACCGCTTGAGATACGTGCGGCAGAATTCCAGGGTTCTTCCGTAGCAGTCGTCGGTAATGACAATATGGTCGCCGGATTGAACGAGCGCCAGAATGGTGGTGGTGATCGCCATCATCCCGGAAGAAAACATCAGCGCGTCCTCGGCGCCGTCGAGTATGGCCAGGCGCTGCTCCGCCACCTTTTCGGTGGGATTGCCGTAACGGCCGTATTCATAACGTTTTTTCGCGTTCTTCGTGTAAGCCTCGATTTCCTTGCTGTCTTTGAAAAAATAGGTGGATGACTGGACAATGGGCGTCGTGATGGAATCGGCATAGCGGGCCCGCTCCTCTCCCGCATGAACGGACTCTGTAAAAATGGATTTTGACTGGTCTTTTTGAGTCATAGTTTCCTTTCAGAAAAGCAAAGAATTTTGGAATTCCAACTTGCTTTCAATGCTTGGCAGTATAAAAATTAGGGCCAGGTCTGTCAATGGACAAATTCAGAGACAATTTCCGACCGGAAGCCCCACGCGGCTATTGACATTTTCCGCTATCATCTCTAGATTGGAAAAAAAGCAACAAGGATGTGACGTCATGCCGATCTATGAATTTGAATGCGATAAATGCAAAAAACAGTTTGAAGTGGTTACGCTGAGCCTCGGCGAAAAGCCCAACGCCGCGTGCCCGAAATGCAAATCCAAGAAAACCCACAAGCTGGTTTCAAGGGTCGGCAAGGGTAAATACGGCTCCCTGAGCTCAGGAGGATCGCTTTCCACCGTTTCTTCCGGTTCAGGCTGTTCATCGTGCAGTTCGACAAACTGTTCCTCCTGCGGACACTAAGTCTTTAAGAACGGACCTGAAAAGCGCGGTTTTGCCTTTACGGACATTGGAGGCAGGACCGTGGCGGCAGGCTCTATTCCCGTTTTTTCTCCGGTGTTAGCAGCAAATAGAAAAGTCCTATTTTGTAGCACATGATATGTCCGCTTTTAACGATGTTCAAGGAAAGGGGCGGAGGGCGTAGCCCGCAGCCCCTTTCCTTCGGTTTTGGCCGCGGCG
>Ga0123335_1000816_pt1 | contig 52169 bp, 54 predicted proteins | sample BiotimSIPDNA_2_FD_89707 | JGI IMG/M metagenome (GOLD analysis project Ga0123335, IMG submission 89707) | Anaerobic biogas reactor microbial communites from Washington, USA - Biogas_R2 time_0 SIP DNA | ecosystem: Engineered > Bioreactor > Anaerobic > Unclassified | place: Washington, USA...
CCATTAGTTGCTGCAGCAATAATATGCGTTTTTGAACATTCCTTTAGAACATCTTTGGCGTAATCCTCGAATATGTGGGTATTATTGAAGATATCTTCATATTCATTGGAAATGTCATTAGCACTTTTATTTTTGAAATTTCCAATATCAAGTTTATCCGATTTGTTAAGTTTATCAAGGAATACTTCAAAACGTTTATAATTATATACCTTGAAGAGCTCATGATATTTACCACGTATTACCGGATCATCCAGAAGGTTCAGGTCGAATGACTTCCATAATTCATAACAGACCTGTCTGAATATATCTTCAATATGTAAATCGTATTCAATATTATTATTTATAAGTAAAGCCTTTAATGCTTCAGCTGCTGATGCATCATATTGTAAAATCGTATTATCAACATCGAATATAAGACATTTATATTTACTCAAGATCAAGTTCCGTTTCTTTTAAATTTACACTGCTGTTTCCCGCCATTATAATAAATTTCCCAGATTCAGTGACCCATTTCTTATCTTTCCAGAAAGCTAAGTCTCTTGGTTTTAAATTAAAGCAGACAGTTTTTTCCTCGCCAGGTTCCAATTCGACTTTTCTAAATCTTTTTAGTTCCTTTGTGGGCCGAACCATTGAAGCTATACAGTCTTTTATGTACAGTTGTACAGTTTCTTCTCCTTTTACTTTACCCCTGTTTCTTACTGTGACAGCTATAGGGATTTCATCATTAACAGTATATTTCTGGTTTTCATTGTAATCTATTACTGGAGCAGATATATCAAAATCGGTGTAAGATAAGCCATAACCGAACGGATAAAGAGGTTCAACAGGGGATTTATAGTAACTAGGAGCTCTTCCTGGATAGTAACGGTTATAATGGCATTGAATCTGTCCGACGTTTCTTGGGATGGTAACAGGCAGTTTTGCTGAAGGGTTATTTTCGCCAAATAGTGTCATTGCTACAGCATTACCACATTCTTGTCCAAGATAGAAAGCAGTTAGGAATGCATCTGATTTTTCCTTCGCCCATAAAACTGAACTCGGCCTTCCATCGATTATAAGCAGAACCAGTTTTTTTGATGCTTTCCGTACTTTCTCAAACAGTAACTGCTGGTCTCCCTTTAAAGAAAGGTCATCTGTATCTTCATTTTCCATGCATGTTATCTCATTACCGCCAAGAACAAGTAAAGTAATATCTGCTTCTTTAGCCTTTCTGACGGCATCAGACATACTATAAGATGTTAAAGTATCTGATGCTTTATTATCTTTTGTGTAATCATCTTGATTGAGTGCCTGGCTGTATGTTACTTCAAAATTACCTTTTGCATAATTCTTTATCCCGTCCAGTACAGATATAAAGTATTTCGGTTTGTCAGTAGAATAGTTGCCAAGAAGCAGTCTGTCTGCGTTCGGCCCTATAACTGCCATCCTGTTTATGCTGTGTTTGTTTAATGGTAGCAGATTGTCTTTATTCTCTAAAAGTATAATGGACTTCAGAGCAGCTTTCAATGCAAGCAAATCATGTTTTTTGTCAAAGCAGACCTCATCTCGGTCATGTCTTGGTTTACCGAAGTACAAAGTTTTACCAGCCATGGAGACATGGTCAGTGCCGTCTGAGTCAGCATAACATTTCTCAAGCGATTCCTGTTTCGAATCAGCAGTCGAATCTTCAATAAGACCAAGCTCATACTTCTTTATAAGGACTCGAATAACAGATTTATTTATTGTATCTTCATTTATCCGGCCTTTCTCTACTGCATTTTTCAGCACTGGCCCGTATAATCTGTTTTCATTCCACGGAACCATCCATGCAAGCTCTGTATCTACACCCGCGTTCATAGCCATTACCGCGCTAGTTTCAGCGCAGTCAGATACGAACAAAGCAGTATGGAGTTTCCTTATATCTCCGTTATCGGAAACTACTATTCCGTCAAATCCGTACTCTTCACGAAGTATGTTCTGCAGAAGATACCTGTTACTGTGACAGGGGATTCCATTCAAACTATGGTGTGCAGGCATAACTGAACATACATGCCCTTCCTTTACAAGAGTTTCGAAAGGAAGAAGGTGTACCTCACGTAAGCTTCTTTCGGATATTTCCATAGCCGCTCCATTTAGTCCTCCAAGTGGTTCCCCATCAGCAACAAAATGTTTTGCTGTTGCGACTATATGATCTTTATCAAGATATTTTTCTCCAGTTCCCTGCAGTCCCAATGAAAAAGCAAGCCCGATTCTAGACACATGATATGGATCTTCTCCATATGCTTCCTGAATCCTGCCCCATCTGGGATCTCTCACCACAGCAACCATAGGTCCATAGCACTGATGTATTCCGCATGACCTGCATTCCTTAGCTATTACTGTAGCTATTTGTTCAATCAGCTGTGTGTCCCATGTGGATCCTAAAGCCAGAGCTTGAGGGAAAGATGTCGCATATGGGGTTACCGCTCCGTGAAGGCATTCACCCTGCTGCATATGCGGTATGGATAATCTTTCATTTCCATTTGGAAAAGATGCTGCCAGTTGGTGCAGTTTTTCATCAAGGGTCATATGGGTTAATTTGCCTTCTGCCCATTTTTCCGCTTTTATCCTTCTTTCCAGGTTGTATCTGTCCATTTGAACACCTCTTGCTCAACAATATTTTCTATATTAATGATTCTATCAAATAGAGTGGTTTTTAACAATGAATTACCGCTTTTTGATGTTGACTTTAGTTAATGGGTAACGGATAATAACCAAAGAAGGGTTGGAGGAGGCGAAAAATATGACAGAAGAGACCACTCATATATTAACCAACAAACCTGTACCAGATGATATAACGAAAAGACTTGATGAGCTAGCGTTTAACCAGCGCCTGCTTTTTTTTATAGTCGGAGACTTGTCCAAAGACAGCATGTACAGCCAGTCAGTTCTTGCGGTTACCGATAAGGGGCTATACTGTTTTGACAGGACATATGATGAAGGATATAAATTTGCTTCCCATGAGAGCATTGAGGATATAAAGATCAAACGGCTGTATGGTAATGCCATTATGGTGATATCTGCACAAAGCGAAGATCCTTATGACTTTTTCAGATTCACATATTCTGTCGCTAATCTGTGCGAAGCTGCAGCGGATTTTTCGAAACGTATTAAAAATGGTGAAGCCATAGACAGATCTATGGAAATGGTCATAGCAGTTTTTGAAAAACAGTTTTCCAGCTGTCCTAAATGCGGAAGGACCCTTGTTCGTCCAGGAGCAGCCTGCCTTAACTGCCAGCCAAAGGGTAAAATAGCTAAAAAGCTTATGAAGTATGTGATTCCTCAGAAGAAGCTTTTAATAATCTGTTTGATATTCTCCGTTATTACCACTGCTATGTCTTTAGTTCCGCCATATATAACAAAGATGATGGTGGATGATATAATCCCAAAGAATAACAGAAGCCTTTTAATTACTGTTGTTTTCGTATTGCTGGGTACCTATTTCATACAGTATGCGGTTGGCGCATTAAGATCTTATCTGTTAAGAGTGAGCGGGGACAGGATTGTAGCGGGATTAAGAAGCGACATATATGCAAAAGCCCAGTATCTTCCGATGAAGTTCTATGACAAAACATCTACCGGTTCCGTTATAACCAGAATAAGCAGTGACACTTCCACATTGCAATCTTTTACCTTAAGGATTACCCAGGAGGTAGTAGTTCAGTTTTTTCTGCTTATAGGTATAATCGTAATAATGTTCATAATGAATTGGAAACTGACTCTTCTCTCGCTCATACCTGTACCTTTAGTTGTTATAGGTTCCAGGATTTTTGGAAAAAAGATACTGCCATATTACAGAAGGATATGGCGTAAATGGTCTGCTGTATCTTCTATTCTGACAGACACAATACCCGGAGTAAGGGTAATAAAAGCATTCACCAACGAAAAAGGAGCGATTGACAAGTTTGACAGATATAACGAAGAATGGCTTAAAACAGACATTAAAGCTGCTAGAATAACCACTCTGTTTCCTCAGATAGTAAGTTTTTTTGTGACATGCGGTTCCTTGCTTATATGGAGTGTAGGCGGTAATCTGGTTATGAACACTCAGAGCGGATTAACATTAGGTCTTCTTGTATCCTTTATCTCATATACTTCCATGTTCTACGGGCCTGTAAACTTTTTTGCTAACTTCAACGATTCACTCCAAGCGGCTATAGCTGCTGCAGAAAGGGTATTTGATATAATTGATGCTGAACCGGAACCGGATTTCGGAAAAGGAATTCATCCTAAAAAACTTGTCGGCAAGATACAGTTTAGGAATGTTAATTTCTCTTTTGACCGTACAAAGATGACATTGAAGGATATAAATGTAGATATTGAGCCAGGTGATATTGTAGGAATCGTAGGAACCACTGGTTCAGGAAAATCCACGCTTATCAATCTTCTTATGCGATATTATGATAACTATGAAGGCCAGATTTTAGTGGATGGACAAGATATTAAGCAGATAGATATGGAGTTTTACAGAGCTCAGATGGGATATGTCCAGCAGGAGCCTATGATGTTTCATGACACGATATATAATAATATCGCTTATGGTAATAACAACATTCAGGTAGAACAGGTAATCAATGCTGCAAAAATAGCAAATGCCCACAACTTCATAATTAAGCTGCCAGATGCATATGATACAGTTTTAGGTGAAAGAGGAACAGGGCTGTCAGGAGGGGAAAGACAGCGTGTGTCTATTGCAAGAGCAGTACTGAGAAATCCAAGCATAATGATTTTTGACGAGGCTACAGCAGCAGTCGATTCTGAAACTGAGCTTTTAATACAGGAAGCTATTGAAAGACTTATAAAAGGGAGGACCACACTTATGATTGCCCACAGGCTGTCTACCCTTAGAAAAGCCAATAAGATACTTGTAGTGGATGAGGGGCAGATAATTGAAAGCGGATCTCCTGAAGAGCTTCTTGCAAAGAAAGGCAAATACTATAAGCTGATAGAGATACAGACAATGTCATCAAAACTGCAAAAAGCCAAAGAAGAGGAAAAGATAGAATAGGAGGAAAAGCTGTATGAAAGTACCATATATAGAAGGTGACAATGCGAAGATTGAAAGAGTAGACCTGACACATATGAATGTCATTATGTTTGATGGACAGAAATTCGATAACGTTGAACCAAGAAGGCTTTTCCCTATAAGCGGTCTGAGAAAATACATTACCCTTCTTGATAATGATGAAAAAGAAGTCGCGATTATAAGGAATCTGGACTCTTTAATGGATGATTCAAAAAAAGCAGTGGAACAATGTCTTAATGAATATTATCTCATACCCAAAATAACGAAAGTATATGAAGTAAAGGAAGTGTCAGGAAACATAAACATGCATGTACTGACAGATAAAGGAGAAAGAAAATTCGAGATATGGCACAGGTATAATGATATAAAAATAATACATGGTACCAGAATGCTGTTTAGGGATATGGCTGATAACAGATACGAGATAGAAGATATAGACAAGCTTGATAAATCCAGCAGAATAAAGCTTGGAACATTTATATGATATAATGTTAAACGGAGGGAAAAATGAAACTGATTTTAGCTATTGTAAATAATGATGACAGCGCTATTGCGGCATCGGCTCTTACTGAAGCCGGTTATTTCGTAACAAAACTTTCTACTACCGGAGGTTTTTTAATGGTAGGGAACACTACTTTGCTTATAGGCACTGAGGATGCGGAAACTGATAATGTGATAGATATACTCTCCAGATACTGTAAAACCCGTAAGCAGGCTGTTCCATCAACAGCAGCATTTGGAAACGGATTGTCAAATGAAAGCCTTGCTCCTGAAGTAACTGTTGGCGGTGCGGCTATATTCGTAATGAATGTGGAGAAAAACGTAAAAATATAACCTTACTTCTTGTCATTAACCTTTTTTTTTGAAGAGCCAGCAGGTATTGCTGGCTTTTTTGTAAATATCCAAATGAATATAAGGCCTACAAGCATACCCAATGCAGAAGATGCGGCATAAAGCACAATATATACCAATGCAGTATAATTGTAGTATATAAAAGCTGCTGGAATGAACAGCACTACAGGGAATAGTATGTAGAACCATCTGAACCTGTTAAATAATGCAAAAATAATACTTGCAACATATATAAGAGCAGGAAAACCTAAAAGCAGCATATAAATAGTAAAGCCTGAGAGGTTGGTTCCGATAAAAGCAGCAGGCAGCAGATTAAACATAAAAGCATAAAATGCAATATGAATTATATAGTGGTTCTTAAGTCTCGTCGATTTTTCCATATCAGTCAATTGGTCAAAATTCTTTTTCATAGATTGATTTTAAATGCAGCAGATATATATTGCAAGACGAAATGCTATGATGTTTCCTTTTATCAGGATTATATGATAAATTATATGGTAGGATTATATGGAGGTCCAGCCATGTGTGATACATTAGGATGCGTAGATACAAGGATACCGATTTTTGGCAAGAATAGCGACAGGTGTGTGGATGAACCGCAGTTGTTAGAATTTCATCCAAAAAAGAATAATTCTGAGAAGACTCTTATGGCGACATACATTGAAATTGATCAGGTACAGAGAACTAATGCAATCCTTATATCCCGTCCTTCATGGATGTATGGAGCAGAAATGGGATTAAACGAGTACGGTCTTGTTATTGGTAATGAAGCAGTATTTACAAAAGGAGGATATAACAAAACCGGATTGACAGGAATGGATCTTTTAAGATTAGCCTTAGAAAGAACATCAAATGCCAAACAGGCTTTGGAATTAATTATCACTTATCTTGAAAAATACGGTCAGGGAGGGAACTGCGCTTATGAGGGCACAAAGTACTATAACAATTCCTTCCTCATTATGGACAGGGACGAGCTTTATGTCCTTGAGACATATGATAAACAGTGGGCTTATCGTAAAAGCAAAAAAGACAGCATATCGAACAGGCTGAGTATAAGCAGTAACAGTGATGATTCCTCACAAAAGAAATGTGATTTTGCCCGGATACACACAGAACCGGTGTATACATATTTATGCGGGTCAGGATACAGAAGAGGCCGTACACAGTTATGTATTAATAACGAATGCGATTTTGAAGGATTTAAGAAAGCATTGAGGAGCCATAATAAAGTAAAAGACCCGTTTTCCTGCGGAACTGCAAACAGTGTCTGCATGCACGGAGGAGGTGTTGTTGACAATCAGACTACTGCTTCTTTGATAGTGCAGCTTTACCCTGTACCAGTAATATGGGCGACCTGTTCATCACTTCCATGTATATCTTTGTATAAGCCATATCTTTTTGGTGCAAAATCACCATTTGTTTACACATATCGTGATGAAAATCAAGGCAATGACAACACAACCTCCATCAAGTACTGGAAAGAAAGAGAAGCATTTAACAGAAGGATGCTTGGAAATCCTCCTCCTGATGAGTATTATGAGCAGATGGAAGCATTAGAGAATGAATGGAGAAGCCTTGTAATGTCTTCATATGATGATTCATCCGAAATGGAAAAAATATCGCTTTTAGCATATGAACAGGAAAAACAGTTTTTTGAAAAGATGGATAAGCTTATAGCAAAACAATCAAACCATACTTTATGCCATCTGGGTTTTTGGAAGAACAGGAATTTATAGATATTATCTTTTATTAATTTCTTTCCACTCTTCTTTTAAAATGGAGTAGCAGACTATATCCATCGGTTTGTTGTCATATGAAGGACGGGCTTTACGTAATGTGCCTTCCAGTTTAAAACCGCACTTTTCTATTACCCTCATAGAGCGTTTATTATGAGGATAATGGTCAACAGAAAGAAGATCAAGACCCATAACATCAAAAGCATACTTTTGTACAGCTTTAACAGCTTCAGTTGCAATGCCCAGTCCCCAGTAGTTGTAAGAGAGGGCATATCCAAGACATTTCGTTTTGATGAATTTTACTGATGAGCGTAAAGAGTCCAAATGCAGACCGATTGAGCCAATTACTTTATTGTTTCTTTTATAAACAATTGCCCATACATCATCATTTCTCATAAACATATTTAAAACAGCTTCAGATTCGCATATATTCTTATGCGGTGTCCAGCCCGCATTGGGTCCGACATTAGGATTACTTGCATATTCGTATAAATCCGTGATATCGTCGAATGTGAATTCACGAAGTATAAGCCTTTCAGTTTCAATAGTATCCAGCATCCGTACCTCCTAAAACCATATAGTATTTTTGCCGCTTTGAAGCGGTATTTCTGCATTTTCGTATTTAAATACAGCAGATATTTTCTTTGGTATCTCTATTTCAAACTTCCTTGATTTATCAATTGTATCATATCTTACCGATATTTTTCCGTGTCTGGAAGTAATATGGCCTTTTGCTTTATTCAGGTTTTCAATTTTTGCAGGCGAGATGATTATATCATCAAAACCTGCAGAGTCTTTTTTCTGCTTTATGCCAAGTATATACTCAAACAGAAAGCGAACAGATGCTCCAAACATAGGATGATTGTTAGAATCACCATTCCATCTCTCCCATAATGTAGTCGCACCATTTTTCATCATATTATAGAAAGAGGAAGTTTCATTATTAGTCATTAGTTTGAACACAAGATCTGATAACCCGTTCTCAAATAAAATTCTGTTCAAAATGTATGTACCGAAAATACCTGTATCGTATGTTAACAAAGACTCATATCTCTTTTTTATATTATCCAGCGTTCTATTATCTCCTAACCCGATATCAAAGGCAAAAGCATCCGCTCCTTGTATTCCGAATATGAATGTGTGCTCCAATTTGGACATATATGCATTTTTAAATGCTTTAGAATGGCTTTCTATCATTTTCTGAAGAAGCTCTGACTGGTCTTCCTTGCATAATATCTTGGCAATATCCTTTGCAATCATAAGCTGTTTTATGTACATAGCAGTGTTAACAAAACTTTCTGGTATATTTGATGGATCCATTGTACACCATTCGCCAAGACACCAGCCTTTATCTTCCTCCCTTATTACTAGACCATTTTCACAGCGGCTCTCCATATATGAAAAATACCTTATCATCTTAGGGAAGAAGCGTAAAAGAATATTCTTATCTTTGTAATGCAGATAGTACTCATATGGGACTATAACAATTGCTCCTCCCCAGCCGGCAGGACCTCCGCCTCCTCCATTAAAAGGCGCAGTATGCTGGACATGGCCGCTGTCGATATCCTGGCAGTCAGATATATCCTCCAGCCACTTTTTGTATACATCCTTAACATCAAGACAATACATCGCGCTTTTACAGCAAAGCTGACCATCTCCTGTATATCCCAATCTTTCCCTGTGAGGGCAGTCAGAGGGAACACAACCGTGTATGTTTGTGAGCTGAGACTGAATATATGCTTTGTAATACCAATTCAGTATCCAGTTATCGCACGTAAATGAGGAGGTGTTTTTTACATTGGTATGTATGACATTACAGTATTCACAAGAAGCATTAGAAGTAACAGTAAAATACCTGAATCCCTGCCATGTGAATGCTGGATGATAAAACAATGTAACGCCATCTGTTTTGTAAATCATTGTACATTTCTGGCCTTTTGCTCCACCCATAGATATAAAATCCAGATTGTTGTCCTTATCAATCCTTTCAGCGCATTCAACAATCACTGTCTGACCTTTTTCATGACATTGGATTACTGGATAACCAGAAATATTTATACCTGTATCATATAGAAGACAATCGTCTTTTTTAGCAATAAGTTTTGGTTTAATATTTTTAATAACACAGTCATTATTAAAGTTCTGTAAATATAAATCGCTTTCTGGTACTGGGCATGTAATGCTGTTCATCCAGCCTGCTTTGTCAGCATTTATCGTGTTCCAGAGGTAGTCAAAACCAGTGTAATCATGTTCTTCACCATAGAAAAGGTTTGATGATTTAATATAGCCTTCCTTAAATACTACTGACTGGTCAGAGTAAATATATCTGTTTTTTAATTCAATGCAGAAGCAAAGTTTAATACGCCCATATGTGACATTTCCTTCCCCAAGTCTTTTTGTCTGGTTATAGAAACCTGATCCAAGCATTACACCTATACAGTTATTTCCTGTGTTCAGATATTGTGAAATATCATATCTTAGATAGTATATCCTGTGATTCATTGTATCATGTATTGGATATCTGAATTTACTTGTATCACGCGGATGATAGTCTGAGTATGCAGGAGTAAACAGATCATTACTCACTTTTTTACCATTTATATACAACATGAAATATCCCAAGCCTGTGATGTTTATCACAGCTTGGCCTGTGCCTTCATATGTAAAAGTCTTTCTGAATATAGCTGAGTCAGTGTCTATTGAAGGCATTATCCATTGTGCGTCTTTAAATATGGTTTTGTGATACATAAAATCTCCAAACATTTATATGGAATATCATAACTATTATACACAATATTTATATAGCAGTTAATAATTTAAGAAAAATCATGAACATTTTATTAGGATAAGGGTATATGAAAGAGCATGTGCTGTTGTTCAGTCTGCTGTTGACTATTAACTGGTTGTATCATAAAATCCTTAGTATAAATTAGGAGGTCAGCATGAAAGCAAAGGATATTGAGAAAGCAAGGAAAGAAGCTCTTATGATGTATGAGAAAGCACATATAGTGCTTACAGATAGTGAAAAAGCAAATATAGAGATAGCGGATTTCGGTCTTAATGATTTCTACAACACAGGTTTAAGTCTTGTTACATATGTGAATACAAAGAATTGCTGCGCAAAGGAAATGGTTCTCCATCCTTATCAGACATGTCCTGAACATAAGCATGCTCCCATAAAGGAAATAAATTATCAAGGAAAAGAAGAGACATTCAGGGTAAGATATGGAAAAGTGTATCTTTATGTTGAAGGTGAAGCTGCTAAAAAAGTGTCTGGAAGGATTCTGGATGAATACTATACTGTTTTTAACGAGATAGAACTTAATCCAGGACAACAATATACTTTATACCCAAATACATGGCATTGGTTTCAGGCAGGAAAAGAAGGAGCTGTAATATCAGAATTCTCCACATCAAGTTATGATGAATGCGATTATTTTACAAATCCAAATATTAAGAGGATACCGACAGTAGAATAACTACGCTTTTAATGATTTTTGTACAAGATAAAGGTTATTAGTAAGTATGGTATCAATACCTCTGTCTAAAAATTCAGATGCTTCTTTCGGGTCATCCGACCAGAATATGTTGCATCTTATATTATTCTGCTTGGCTTTTTTAATCATTTCATCATTAAAATATGGCTTAAAGAATTGAAGTTTTTCACATCTGTATTTGATGGCTTTATCAACAAGGGTATAATCCATCTGTCCCTCCAGACAGCATCTTTTAAGATAAGGAGCTACTTTTACAGCTGTCTCCATTACTGCTTCATCACCTGCAATATAGACATAATCAGCACAGTCATATTTTTCTATTAAATCAACAATACCTGCAAAATCATTCTTGTCATATGGAAATACAATATCTGCCCCCTTGTTATCGGTAAACTTAGTCTTTATGTGTATGTTCATAATAGTCTGATGATTGAACTTTTTAAGTATATCTTCAAAGGTGTCATATTTCATTCCTTTAAGCATAGGGCTCATCCCTAAAGAAGCATCAAGCTCCATTACCTCTTCATATGTATAATCCCATACTTTTTTAGACCTGTTTTCTGGGAAAGCCGGGTCATGTACTGCAATCATTATGTGGTCTTTTGTAGGCCAGAGGTCGAATTCTACCTCGTCGGCTCCAAAAGCAACCGCTCCTGATAAGGATAGCGCAGTATTTTCAGGACATAATGCGGAGAAGCCTCTGTGAGCACAGATGCGCGGATAAGGTTTTTCATTATCATTTTGTGAAATGAAACTTCCCGCAGAGAGATAAGACTGTGGTGTTCTTCCCTGTGTGATGAATTCATCAGCTAAAATAAGTGGCTGGCCGTGACCATTCGGTTTCATAGCTTTTTTAGGTATTTCAATTTCTGCTCTTAAAACGCCTATGAGCTGTTCCATATCCACAAGTATGGTACCATCGCAGTCACAGACAAGAGAGTGTCCTCCTTTAGTTGTATCTCCCATGGAATATGAAGCTCTTAATACATAACTATTGCACCTTGAAGAGATTATTCTGGCTTGTGAAAGCAAGATATCTTGCTCTTCGCTTCTTTGGTAGGAACAGATAAGAATCATATCGGGTTTTTTAGAGCGTATATACTCAATATACTCTAAAAAGTATGTATCATAACAGGTCATAAATGCCAACCTTAATCCGTTAATATCAATAAAGCAGGGGATATCTTTTCTGTATCTGTATGAATAATCCAGCTTGAATATCTCTTTTTCTGCATATGTAAGGTGCTGTTTATCATATCTGTATACAAGAGTTCCGCTACTGTCATATAGAAGCGTGCTGTTTCTAAAGCCGGTATCAGTTTTATATGCAGTATTTACAGCAACAAGGCTGTTTGTCCTTTTTGCAGTAGAAATTACTTTACTTACAAGAATATCGGTATTGAGGTTATAATCTGCAATCATATCTTCATAGTTTGCTGCTCCTGGAATATTAGCAAATTCCGGTAGGAGTATAAGGTCGGCATCATCCGGTATTGAATCAAGTGACTGTGTAAAAAAATCGATAACGCTTTTTTTATCAGCCTCTTTCTTTGGATATGCTGGTTGTACAATGTATATTTTCATAGTTGGTCTCTCTTAAATTTCCTTATCATCTGCTATAAGTTCCAATCGTCTGTATTTAGTGGAAAATCCATGGTTTATATAGAAATTTAATGCATTTTCATTAAACTCCCACACATTAAGCTCAATTGCGTCATAATTATCTTTTTTTGCATATGTCTGAACATGATCAAGCAGAAGTGAACCGATACCAGACCCTCTTTTATCCTCATCTACACAGAAGTCATCAATATATAGTATCTTTCTGTCCTGCAGTACAAGATGATCTTTCTTTGTTTCAAACATGCAGAATATGTAACCTGCGACTTTGTCTTTTTCATCAACTGCAACAGCTATATACTCATCAGTTTTCTTAATTTTGAAATGCATCAGCTCTTGCGTATATTTGCTCGCGCTGTCTTTGAAAATTTCAGGTCTTTTCTCATGATGCAGCTGAGCTATCTGCTTTAATAAACGGATAATATCTTCAATATCTTTTATCTGAGCTTTTCTTACATGGTATTTCATTTTTATATTCCCTGTTTCCTCAAATCCGGTTTCCTTTATTATATCCCATAAACTGTTTTTTGGATGTATAATATGATTATAAAAAGAGGTGCTTATGTTAATATCCGCAAAATACTTTACAGGTAAAAAACCGAAAGCTCTGACAATGAGTTATGATGATGGGCCGTTTGAAGATTACAGGCTTGTAGAATTATTTAATAAGTATGGAATAAAAGGGACATTTCATCTTAATTCCAGATATCTTGACAGAGACGATTATCCTGCACAACCAGAGAAAATTAAGATGGCTGATGCAAAAAAACTCTATGAAGGGCATGAAATTTCAGTACATACGGTTAATCACTGTGATCTAAGAGCTGTAAATAACAACAGATTTATACATGAAGTGATGGATGATAAAAAAGCTTTGGAAGATATAGCCGGTTACCCAGTAAGAGGCATGTCCTACCCATATGGTTATTATAATGATGATGTCATAAATCACTTGAGGTATCTGGATATGGAATATTCCAGAACTACCAAAAGCCATAAATCTTTCTATATGCCTGATGATTTTCTGACTTGGCATCCGACATGCCATCACAACGATGCTCTCGATCTGATATCTTACTTTGACAGTTCTAGATGGAATATGGAAATGCCTCTTTTCTATGTATGGGGACACAGTTATGAGTTTTCCAGATTCGGTGACAAATGGCATGTAATTGAAGAGTTCTGCAAACGCATAAGCGGGAGAGATGATATATGGTATGCAACAAACATCCAGATAAAAGATTATTCAGATGCAGTTAAGAACCTGAAGTTCAGTGCTGATGATTCAATGGTATATAACCCCAGCTGCACCGATGTCTGGCTGGACATAGACAGAGAACCTGTAATGGTGCCTGCAGGGAAAATAACTAATCTGAAATAACTGATAACTCAGTATAGGATTTTGAAACTGTTAAGACTGAAGTCTATTACGCCTTCATCTTTCATTCTTCCAAGTTCGCGAGAAAGTGCAGCTCTGTCAGCATTAAGATAATCTGCAAGCTCATTTCTCGAAAGTGGGATCTCAAAAGTTTTCGATTTTGTCTTCGAAGCGTTTATTTGCAGATATGCAAGTATTTTTTCCCTGAGATTTCTTTTTGACAGAATATTTAATTTCTGGTGCATCTGCAGATTCTTAAAAGCAAGAAGATTCATCATGTTTTCAATAAGCTTTGAATGAAACTGGCATGCTTTGTTGCATGTCTGTATTATTCTTGGGAATTTAAGCCACATTATTCTGCAGTTATCTGCTGCAGCTATTGTAAAAGGAGATTTGGTTATATTTGCACATACAAAAGCTTCAGCAAAAATATCATATTTTTCTACTACAGCCATAATGGATCTTACTCCCATGAAATCTTCAGATGAAATCAGCACAGACCCTTCAAGAACCAGCCCTAAACTTTCTATACTGTCATCAGCCATAAGTATAATCTCATTACGCTTGTACCACACCGTCTTCGCGCCTAAACAGTTAAGCATGCTGTTTAAACAGTCAGAAGAGATCCCATCAAAAAGCTTTACTTTTTGAGATAGAGCATATAAATCAAGAGTTTCCATGATGCTTCCTTTCTATCTGGGAAGAAATAACTTTATTATTTGATTTTAAACTATATATGTTGCAATTGCAACAGACTGTATGAGTGTATTAAGCTACAATACTAACAAATCCAGTTCTTTTTACAATACTGAGTAACGAAAAGGGTGAAAAAATGATTAGGAAGATTATAAAGATTGATGAGAGTTTATGTAATGGATGCGGATTATGCGCAAAAGCTTGTCATGAAGGTGCTATAGGAATGGTAAACGGTAAAGCTAAATTAATCCGTGATGACTACTGCGATGGTCTTGGAGACTGTATGCCTGCATGTCCGACAAATGCAATTTCCTTTGAGGAAAGGGAAGCAGAGGAGTACAATCATGCAGCAGTGGAAGCTAAGAAGCTGAGGGAAGCAAAAGCAAGAGCTGCCCAAACATCATCATGCAGCTGTCCAGGTTCCGCTGTAAGGACATTGAAGGAAAGCAGTGATGAATCTTGTAGCGCATGTAAACCTTCTGCATCCTATTTAAGACAATGGCCGGTACAGTTGAAACTTGTTCCAGTAGAAGCAGGATTCTTCAATAATTCCAATCTGCTTATTGCTGCAGATTGCGCTGCGTATGCATATGGTAATTTTCATGAGGATTTCATTAAGAACCGAATCACTGTGATAGGCTGCCCCAAACTTGATATGGGATCTTACACAGAAAAACTAACTGAGATTTTAAAGAGAAATAACATAAAGAGCGTTACAATCGTCAGGATGGAAGTACCCTGTTGCGGAGGACTTGAATTCGCTGCAAAAGAAGCATTAAGGACATGTGGCAAAATGATTCCCTGGCAATCAGTCACTATCTCTACTGACGGAAGGATATTAGATTAAGTTAATGTAGTCAAAAAGAAATAATAAGAAATATGCGAGAAAAAGAAAGGAACATAAAAATGAAAGTAACAATTGATCAGGACGGATGTATTGGTTGCGGTTTGTGTGCAGATACTTGCCCAAGTGTATTTTGCATGAATGATGATGGATTTGCTGAGGTTTGCAATGAAGCTGATGCATCAAATGAGGATAGCGTACGTGAAGCTGTAGATAGCTGCCCCGTTTCAGTTATTCATATAGAAGAATAAGGAGGATTATATATGTCAGAAATGTTTTGTTTCCAGTGCGAACAGACTGTAAAAGGAACTGCATGCCTTGGCAGTGTTGGAACATGCGGTAAAACTGCCAAGACTTCAAATCTGCAGGATAAATTAACAGGTGCCCTGATTGGCCTTGCAAGAGCAGTTAATTCAAATGGAGCATATATGTCCACTGATCGTATTATGCTTGAAGGATTATTTACCACCATAACCAATGTTAATTTTGATGATGAATCACTGATGAAATTAATTGATAAAGTCCATGAGGAAAAAAATCTGTTAGCTCCTCAATGCGCTTGCTGTGCTTCTGCCTGTTCCAAGAGCGATGATTTTGATATGAGTGAATTGTGGAATGACAATGAGGATGTACGCTCCTTAAAATCGCTAATTCTGCTTGGCTTAAGAGGTATGGCTGCATATGCATATCATGCAATGGTGTTAGGTTATACCAGTGATGAAGTAACAGAGTTCATATATAAAGCAATGTTTGTTATAGGCGAAGACTGGACAATGGAGGACCTTCTGCCAGTGGTAATGGAAACAGGACAGGTAAATCTAAAGTGCATGGAGTTGCTTGATAAAGCTAACACGGGGACATATGGAACGCCGGTTCCGACAAAGGTTACTCTTACAATTGAAAAAGGACCATTCATAGTAATATCCGGCCATGACCTTAAAGACCTTCACATGTTACTTAAACAGACTGAAGGAAAGGGTATAAATATTTATACTCACGGCGAGATGCTTCCTGCGCATGGATATCCGAAGCTGAAAGCATATAAGCATTTAAAAGGAAATTTCGGTACTGCATGGCAGAATCAGCAGAAAGAATTTAAAGACATACCTGCTCCGGTATTGTTTACCACTAATTGCATCATGCCTGTCAAGGACAACTATGCAGACAGGATATTCACAACAGAAGTCGTACAATATCCCAAAATGGTACATATCGGCGATGAAAAAGATTTCACTCCTGTTATCGAAAAAGCGCTTGAACTTAAAGGCTATGAAAAAGACCATGAAATGAAGGGTATTAACGGTGGTAAAGAAGTGCTGACCGGTTTCGGACATGGAACAGTCCTTTCAGTTGCTGATAAAGTTGTGGACGCGGTTAAGAGAGGAAAAATAAGACATTTCTTCTTAGTCGGAGGATGTGATGGTGCAAAACCAGGCAGGAATTATTACACGGATTTTGTTAAAAAGGCACCTAATGATTCCATTATACTGACTGTCGCTTGCGGAAAATACAGATTTAATGATCTGGATCTTGGGACGATTGAAGGGTTACCCAGAATAATGGATATGGGCCAATGTAATGATGCTTATTCCGCAATTAAGGTGGCAATAGCTTTATCAGAAGCTTTCGGCTGTTCAGTAAATGAGCTCCCATTAACACTTGTCCTTTCATGGTATGAGCAGAAAGCTGTTTGTATACTGCTTACACTTCTTGCTCTTGGGATAAAGAATATCTATTTAGGGCCGACTCTGCCTGCTTTCGTATCACCGAATGTACTGGACTTTCTTGTAAAAAATTATTCCGTAACCCCCATTTCAACACCGGAAGAGGACCTTAAGAAAATACTGGGATAATATGCATTAAACATATCGGATAGAAATAATCTGAAAAATATAGACTATAAAAGAAGAACCGGAGAAACGGTTCTTCTTGTTTTGCTTTATTATACATATAATTATCGTTTGTCAATAATTATTTATTAATCGTGCGTTTTAGAACTTACTTGCAGGATTATCCTCGTCAATAAAGCCATGCTCTATTGTTATGTCGCATTTTATGGAAGGATTCGATTTTGCAAATTCTTTTTGTATGTTTACAGAAAGAGTCTTTTCCTGCTCATCAGTATATGAGTGAGGCACAGTAACATCAAACTCCAGATTTATCTGATCCTTTCTGAACTTTGCATGAAAGTCATGAATATCAGCATTAGGGTCAAGTCTTTTTACAATATCCACAAGAAGCGACTTGTATATAAAAAACCTAATGTCATTAACTTCCTGCGGATCCATGTGTATGACCAGATGGATTCCCATCTCCTTGTAAACATCCCTCTCAATCCTGTCAATCACATCATGTACCTTTTGCATATCCATATTATTTGGAACCTGGGCATGTATAGTAGCCATTATATTTGATGGCCCGTAATTATGCACGATAAGGTCATGGCTGCCAATTACTCCTTTGTAACTCTCCACTTTCTGAGTAATTTTCTCATAGAGCTTCTTGTCTGCAGCAGAACCAAGTAATGGCATTAGTGTACCCTTTGCTATTTTAAAACCTGATAAAAATACAAAGACCGATACTCCTATACCTACATAACTGTCAATTGAAAAGTTGAAATACTTCGCAATTATCATAGAAACTATAGTTAAGGCTGTGACTATTAAATCATTTCTTGAGTCAAGAAAAGCAGCTTTCTGAACATACGAATTTATTCTTATACCAATATCCCTATTAAAAAACATTACCCATGCCTTAAACAGCATGCTTACTGCAAGAGCTATAATGAAAGACCATTCAAATACCATTATTTCTGGTTCAGATATTCTTTTAACAGAATTCAAAAAGAGTGTAAGCCCTGCATTCATGATAATGAAAGATATGAGCAGGGCTGCTATATATTCAATTCTTTCGTGACCGAAAGGATGCTCTTTATCAGCAGGTTTTTTTGAAAGTTTTGATGCCAGCACACTAATAAAGAAAGAGCCGGCATCTGAAAGATTATTAAAAGAGTCTGCTACAACTGCGATGCTTTTGGATAATAAACCAATAATTAGTTTACCTATAAAAAGCAGTATGTTGACTGATAAGCCAGATATGCCTGCAAGCATGCCATATGCGCTTCTGACTACAGTATTTTCTGTATTTTCATGGTTCTTTACGAACAATTTAATCAATAATCTGTTCATTGGTATTTCCTTTTGTTAATTATGATATATTATAAAACGCATTCATGAGGATTTGATTTCATGAATGCGCAGATATTTTACATATTGATTCTAGATCCTCGTAAGTTTGGATGCTGCGGCTTTATCAAGAATCACTATTGCATCACCTTTGAACATTTGAATAGCTGAAGCAGTGACTTCTGTTGTTATCGGATCCTCGAGCGCTTTTTTTATTATATCTGCTTTACTGCTTCCGCTTACAAGCATAAGAGCGCTTTTTGCTTCTAAAATAGTGGCAATACCCATGGTAAGAGCTTTACGCGGCATATCATCTTTTGATACTCCGGCTTTCTTATAGAATGCTTCGTAATTGTCATCCACTGTTTTCTGAGTAAGGCTTTCAACCCTTGTTCTTGAGTCAAATGAAGATCCAGGCTCATTGAACCCCAAGTGTCCATCTCCGCCTATACCAAGAATCTGCAGATCAATACCACCAGTATCCTTAATCATTTTTTCATATTCTTCACAGAATTTTTCTGGATTCTCTGTAAGCCCGTAAGGCACATGGGTATTTTCTTCTCTTATATTTATTCTCTTAAACAGCTCTTCATACATGAATCTTGCATATGACTGGTCCAGCTCATAAGGCAGATTAAGATTAATGGTTAACCCCAAATATTCGTCCAGATTAAATGATCTGACTTTTGAAAAATCCAAGCCCTCTTCTTTGTGCAACCTTGCAAGCTCATGATATGTCCCGATAGGTGTCGCGCCTGTTGCAAACCCTAATACGCAGTCAGGTTTTTTTCTTACCAGATCAGAAATAACAGATGCAGCCAATCTGCTCAATTCCTGGTAATTATCTTTAACAATAATCTTCATCACTATCCCTCTTTCCTTTTTCTTTTATGATACATCAAAAATAAATCATATTAAAGTCATTTAAATATTTTTATCGAGTAAATCCTTCAGAGTTACGGAATCAAGATACTGGTTTATCATTTTATCTATATTCCTCCATAATGGAAGGGTCATGCATTCTGCTGCTCTTTTACATCTGTTGGGTTCACATTCTAAACAGTTTACAGGTGATAAACTGCCCTCTGTAGTTTTCAAGATAGAGCCTATAGTATACTCAGATGCATCTTTTGCCAAAATATACCCGCCATTGTTTCCTCTTGTGCTGAACACGAATCCTGCTTTATGAAGCGTACTTATTATGGATTCCAGGTATTTTGCAGAAATATCCTGGTTTTGTGAAATCTGCTTTAAAGAAACAGGCTTTTTATCTGTTTTTTGCGCAAGTTCAATCATTATTCTAAGTGCATATCGTCCTTTTGTTGATATTTTCATTAAATCTTCTCCAGTAATCCCTATTATACCATAGGATTACAGGAATTAAATGATGACGGGTTATTCTTTAATAAATAATGAATGTATAAGGACGAATGAAATGACAAGCGCTGATAACACCAGGCTTATATATACAGATATCGTCTTATCGGAAAATCTTATTTGCGCAGTCATAGAGAAAATAAGCGCAAGCAGTTCGCTTATGACGCATATGCATACAGTAACATCCCAAAAACGGGAATCGAAATCTGATGTGCCAAACAGCATTGAAATAAAGAAAACTGCTAGCATGATTAAGGAAACAGCTGTCAGGATGACCGATAATCTGCCTGCCAGGCTTTTAGGCAAAAACTTCATAACACCACCCCCCCCCCAATGCAATATTACATATTTATTTTATCTTTTGTGTCTATATTTATCAATATTCAGCATGATTCAATTCTGTTTCTTCCATTGTTTTTTGCTTTATACAGCAGTGTATCTGCTTTTCTTATTAATTCTATAGTGCTTGTTTCATCCGACTCACATACTCCTGCGCTTATTGTGGCTGAGACATCACATGGGAACTGGAATTTCTCAATTTTTTCACGTATTGTTTCGGTAAGTATTACTGCTTCTTGCAGATGTGTAGATGGATAAATAACCATAAACTCTTCTCCGCCATATCTGCCTACAGTGTCTTTTTCTCTCACATTATCCTTCATTATTCTTGCTATATTTTCCAATACCATGTCACCGCATACATGTCCTTTTGTATCATTTACTTTTTTGAAATGATCCAAATCGAAAAGAGCTATGCAGAATGATTCGTTTCCGGCCACGGAAAGTCTGGCAGTTTTTTCGAGTATCTGAAGCAGTGCTCTGTGATTTTTTACCTTTGTCAGGCCATCTGTAAATGAAAGTTCAGAAAGCTGTTCTTCTAACTTCTTCTTTTCAGTTATATCAAACACTATACCTGCGAGCATCGTTGGTTTATTGTTTTCATCATACTGTGTAATTTTCCCGCGGTCATAATACCACCTATATGAACCGTCCTTAGCTTTTATTCTGTATTCCAGCTCATAGACAGGAATTTTCCCTTGAAGATGATCTCTCATTATCTGCATTGCTTTTTCATAATCCTCAGGATGTAATTTATCAGTAAAATATTGATAAGAGACCTCATCAGGAATTTCGGATTCGCTATAACCTAGAACAGTAATTTTTAAAGGATTGAATGTAACTTTATTTGAAGGAACATGCCAGTACCATTGTCCAAGGTTTCCAGTCCATGCGTAATTCAGATTCAGGTCCTGCTGTTTTTCAGTTATAAGCTGCTGATTGAGCTCCATTACCTCATTAAGCTTTTTCTCAAGAGCTTCTATCCTTTTTTCATAATCATTCATCTGTTACTCCTTTTCTGAAATCAGAGAGATGAAATCTTCATATCCTTCTTTTTCCATATCCTCCTTGGGTATGAATCTTATAGAAGCGCTGTTTATACAGTAACGTAAACCGCCTTTACTCACAGGCCCATCAGTAAATACATGTCCAAGATGGGAATCTGATATAAACGCTCTTACTTCAATTCTTTTCATACCATGTGTAAAATCGGTCTTATTTTTTACTTTTTTAGTATCTATCGGTTTGGTAAAGCTTGGCCAGCCACATCCAGAATCAAATTTATCTGTCGAAAGGAATAAAGGTTCTCCAGATGTTATATCTACATATATTCCCGACTTTGTATTATCAAAATACTCATTTTGAAAAGGAGGTTCAGTGGCATTTTTCTGTGTTACATCATACTGAAGGCGAGTCAGTGTTTTTTTTAGTTCATCGTCGCTTTTTTTGTAGAATCTTCTTTTTTCATCTTTTTCAGTTTGTTTAATATTGGCTGCCTGCTGAATTTTAACAGGTGATATATGGCAGTATCCATTAGGATTCTTGTCCAGATACTTTTGATGATATTCTTCAGCGGGGTAGAAGTTGAGCAAAGGCATTATCTCAATCGCGACTGGCTTATCAAATTTTTCCTGAAGTTTATGAATTGATTTTTTTATTATATCAAGATCTGATTTGTCGGTATAATATATTCCTGTTCTGTATTGAGATCCGATATCATTACCCTGTCTGTTTACAGACACAGGGTTTATCACATCGTAAAACATGTCCAGCAGGAATTCAAGAGTTGTTACTTCCTTATCATATGTTATTTTGACAGTTTCAGCATGCCCTGTGTTTTCATGGCATACCTGCTGATAAGTAGGATTTTCAGTATTACCATTAGCATACCCTACTAGTGTGCTTAATACACCTTTTATAACTGAAAAGTATTTTTCTATACCCCAGAAACATCCTCCTGCAAGATATATCTCATTTGAATTGATGCTCATGCAATATCCTTTCCAAAATCAAATGCTTTTTCTAATACTTCAGAATCTGGGTTCCATAAACATTTCAGGCCATCATTTACAACATCAAAACCGGCATCGTTAAGCATTTCATTCAATATCCTGACTGACTCGCCTGACCATCCGTAACATCCAAATGCTGCTGCTTTTTTGTTTTTAAATTTCAGACCTTTCATATAGTGGGTTAATGCTGCAAGCGAATGCAGTGCGCAGTTATTTATTGTCGGGGAACCCAAAAGCACCATTTTGGATTTGAAAATTTGTGTAGCAATATCATTCATATCGCTTTTTGGCAGATTGAATATCTTAATCTGGACATCAGCATCTTTTTCGCGAATGCCCTGTGCTATCTTTTCAGCAAGCGTCTTAGTTCCGTTCCACATGGTGTCATAAATAATTGTAATGAGATTTTCCTTGTAATCATCACACCATGAAATGTATTTATCCACTATCTGCAGCGGATTATCTCTCCATATAATGCCATGGCTCGGTGCGATTATATCTATATCCAGATTCATTGAATGGATTTCTTCCAATTTCTTTTTCAATACTGCACTAAATGGAGTTAGTATATTTGCATAATATTTCTCTGCCTCAGCATATAGCGTGCACTGATCAACAAGGTCATTAAAGAGATGATCTGACGCATAGTGTTGTCCGAATGCGTCATTACTAAATAGTATATTGTCTTTTGTAAGGTAAGCTGCCATACTGTCTGGCCAGTGCAGCATACGCATTTCAACAAAAACCAGCTGCTTTCCATTGCCTATATCCAGAGTATCTCCAGTTTTTAATATCCTTAAATCCCAATTTTTGAAATACTGTCCCTTTAATGATTTAACTGCATTGGCACTGCAGTATATAGGGGTATTCGGGATTTTCTCCATAAGTTTGTTAAGTGCTCCGCTGTGGTCAACTTCACCATGATTTGAAACAATGAAGTCTATCTTGGCTAAGTCAACCTCTTTTTCCAGATTCTCAACAAATTCATTATCAAATGGCGCCCATACAGTATCTATAAGGACGGTCTTTTCTTCTAATATAAGGTAACTGTTGTAACTTGAGCCGTGATGAGTAGAATACTCGTCTCCATGAAATTTTTTCAGTTCCCAGTCTGTTTTTCCTACCCAGTATACGTTATTCTTTACTAATTTCTTCATAAAAATCCCTTTCTATCTAATATTCCGGCCTATTGCCGAATTCTGCATTTTCTACCCACTCCTCAGCATTCCTTAATGCTTCTGCAAGCGCATCAATCACTTCATAATGAAGCTGCTCCTGCTTTATGAGGTATCCATACATCTCCTGACTTTTTTTGCCCGGGGAAGCCTCGAGGTATTTGACATATAATTTAATGCTTTGTTTTTCCATATCAGCTGCAATGCGATAAAAATCCAACTGATTTAATTTCTCTTTTTCATCTAATGAGACTCCATTTAAATTTTCAAATATCGTCTTCTGGTCTGAAAGTGCTGATGGAGGCAAATCGTATTCAAGATTATTCATTTTATTCTCAAGAATTCTAGCATGGTTTTTTTCGTCTTCTGCAAGCATCATGCATACTGTATGAAGCCCGTTATCTTTATTCAGTTTTGCCTGTTGTTTGTAAAATTTTTCACCGTCATATTCCATTTTAATAGCAAATTGCAGATTAGTCATGTCTGACTCCTTTCCTGATCGGTCATCATCCATAAAAGTTTGTAAATTGCAGACTATATATCATTTTCAAATAGCATTTATGTATAAATTATACCATATATTCCTTCTGATTCATAAATACATCATACATGGCGAGGATATTCTGAGGTGGGACATCAAATTCTATTGCATGTGTAGGAGATGCTATGTATCCACCATTTTTTGAAAGTATTTTCATTATTCTTGCAGTTTCCCGTCTTACCTCATCAGCATTTGCGACAGGCAGAAGCTGCTGGGTCGAGATAGCGCCCCAGAAGGAAAGTTTACCAGAATAAATTTTCTTCATATTTTCTATATCATAAATTTCCGGTTGGAAAGTCTGATAACAGTCAAGACCTATTTCTATAAGATCGTCAAATATTGCATGAATGTCTCCGCAGGAATGCTGTATAACGAAAAGCCCTTTTTCTTTTGCTTTGCCATACATTCTTTTTAATCTGGGCTTAATGAATTTTCTCCAGTATTCAGGACCCATTATCATATTTTTCTGCTGTCCCCAGTCATCTCCGAAATAGATTGCATCAATATCGTAATCCATCGCAATATCGATAATTTTTAGATTAAATTCGCATATATCGTCAAAAAGCTTATGAAGTCCTTCTGAGTCTTCTGCCATTGCCATAAGTACCTGCGGCATTCCGGCGAGACTCCATGCTCTTTCAAAAAGCGAAAAACCAATACCGGTTATGACGAATCTGTCATCGCTTGTTTTGACAAGAGTTTCAATCATATTCCTAAGGTAAGGCTCATCAATAGCTGGCAGAGTGTAATCATTGTTATCTATATCCAGGATAACATTACTTTCTGGAATACCTATATCCTTATCAGCTCCGGAACGGTTCCATATTATACCGAAGTCATCTTTATAGAAGTCAGGCCTGTTCAAAATCTGGGTCGGACGCCCCCAATATTCTGCCATATGGGTATATGAGTCTAATTTTGACAGTATATCCGGATCTTTCGTATAGTTAATGAGATTAGCCTGGGCTTGTTTTGTAAAGTTGGCACTAAAAGGGCAAACTAAAGTCTGCTGGTGCTTCAATGCTTGTATAACTGTATCTCTTCTGTTCATGTTGCGACTCCTGTTGTATTTTTAATTATCTTATTGCAAATAGAAATAGTATGAGTTCAAAAGATAAGCTTCATTGTATTTTTCACTTAGCTTCATCAGAAAGGATTTTACTTTTATAGAATCATTTTCAATATTTACTGATGTACCGCTCTTATAGTTCTCTATAAGAGCCTGTATCTTTTTCTTTTCTTTATCGTCAGCTTTATCCTTGAAGTAGCCCCAGACATGCTCGAAAGCGTTGATAGAGGAATTAACAGACCCTTGCATTTTCAAAGCTTCTTCTATTAATGAATAAAATTCCATCACAGGATATGAATTCTTGTCCTTGATCAGGTTTCTTATCTCAAGATAATGCTTATGCGATTTTTCCAGCACACTGTACTTATATCTTGCCCATTCATCTTCCAGAGCTGATATCTTTCTTTTATCTGATACTGCATTAATGCATTTCACAGCAGATATGTTCTTATCCTTGACTTCCAGCATAATATCTGTATCAGAAGAGGATATGTTCCGGTAAAATTGTAAGAATTCACTAAGGGAAATTGTCTGGGAGTGAGAGCCTGTTTTTTTCCCTTTGTCCTGTTGTGAGTAATGGATCTTCTGATTTCCGTCCTTTTTTGTCCATGTTGAGGAACACTGCTTTATCCACTGCAGATCAGTTATGCTTTCATCATAAGGATTGGCATAATTATGAAGGTTATCATACACCACTGGTATTTTCAGCTGATTCGCTATATCCAGCACTTCACTTATATTAAAAATCCTGTCATCGTTTTCTATTATCAGACGTTTCTTTATACGTGCATCAAGCTTGATATAGTTTTCTTTGAATCTTTCAATTGCTTTTTGTTTGTTATCATATGCTCCACCTATATGCAGTATGATTTTGCATGAATTGTCGCACTCCATTAAATCTAGAACATCGCAGTGGTACAACAGATCATCAACTGCTCTTTTAGCAACATCCTCGTTTAATGAATTTAATACTGTATACTGACCTGGATGCATGGATACCCTTAATTGATTGTTCCTTATATACTCTCCAATTTCAAAAAAGCGTGATTTGAAAATCTTTTGCCATTCAAGCTTATTTATTACGCTCGAGCCGAAAGGTATCAGATCAGAACTGATTCGAAAAAGCCTGATACCGTTCTTTACATTATATATGAGGATATTCATTAATGAATCCAGATTCATTGATATTATGTCATATAAATTTTCATTATTAGCATTTTTTGCAATGCATCCTCTTATATCTGTTCCAGGGACTGAAACTGTTAAACAGGCATATCCTATTTTCATACGATTCTCCTATATTATTATTCTATATTATCCCAGGATACATATCTATATATATGTATTTTTTATATGAATCAATGAATAACAGGGAAAAGAAGGATTCGTTAATGATGTTATATAACATCATTGTCAAATTAAGAGATTAATGTTACAATTGTTTCGAAAGTGAGGGATGTAATGGGGAAATCTGTGTATAGCCTTATACTGAACGATGAGGTAATAAAGAAGATCGATGCGCTTGCATATACAATGAGGACAAGCCGTTCAAACTATATTAATGAAGTACTCGCATCTCATGTGTCATACACAACCCCTCAGCAGAGGATGAAAGATATTCTTGATGCAGCAAAAGCTTTTTTGGAACCGCAGGGAAGATATGCATTTGTGGAAATGAGTTCAAATTCCTTTATGGACATACGAAGTGCCTTAAGTTACAGATATCGTCCGACAATACGCTACTGTCTTGAAATTTTAAGCCAGGACAAAGGTCCTTTCCTAAAACTGAAAGCACAGGTAAGAACACAAAGCAGCAGTCTGATAACAGCAATAGAAGGATTTTTTATGATATGGCAGCAAGCAGAAAAAAAGCTGATACCCGATTCATATGATGAAGTGGAAATGACATTATATGAAAATGTCTGTTATACAAGAATTTTCTTTTTGAAAAAACAAATAGCTTATAAAGAGGAAAACCTTGGAAGGGCAATTGCATCGTATATTGCAGCATTAGATAAAGCATTGAGAATATTCATGGATAATATTGATAATGCAGAGAACACCGATTATGTGATATCAAGCATATATGCAGTATATAGGGAATATTATGTAAAAGCAGAAATGATAATATAATTTACGGAGGCAGAAAATGAATATACAGAAATTTACACAAAAATCCATAGAAGCAATTAATGAAGCGCAAAGTCTTGCTGTAGAGTATAGCAACATGCAGATTGAACAGGAGCATCTTCTGTATGTACTTCTGAATCAGCCTGAAAGCTTTATTATACAGTTGATGGTATCGATGAACTTAAATACTGGATTACTTATCAAAAAAGCGGAAGAACTGGTGTCTGCACTGCCTAAAGTAACAGGAAGCGGGAGAGAACCGGATAAGGTTTATGTTTCTAAGGACACTGACCAGACTCTGAATGAGGCAGAAAAGCAGGCAAAAGTGATGAAGGATGAATATGTTTCAGTTGAGCATATATTTCTTGCTATAATTGAGACAGCTAATTCAAAAATAAAAGAGCTCTTAAGAGGAACAGGCATAACAAAGGATTCCTTCCTCAGAGCGCTTGCTGCAATAAGAGGGAATACCAAAGTTACATCCGATAATCCAGAATCGACATATGATGTGCTTAAGAAATACGGCCAGGATCTTGTAGAACTAGCAAGAAATCAGAAACTTGACCCAGTAATAGGACGTGATGAGGAAATAAGGAACGTTATAAGGATATTATCCAGAAAAACGAAGAATAATCCAGTGCTGATAGGTGAGCCAGGTGTAGGAAAAACCGCTATTTCTGAGGGACTTGCATTAAGGATAGTAAGAGGTGATGTACCAGACAACCTAAAAGAAAGGAAGATATTCTCACTCGATATGGGAGCACTAGTTGCCGGCGCTAAGTACAGGGGAGAATTTGAGGAACGACTCAAAGCAGTTCTTCAGGAGATAAAGAAATCTGAAGGCAGGATAATACTCTTTATTGATGAACTTCATAACATTGTAGGAGCGGGAAAGACTGAAGGTGCGATGGATGCAGGTAACTTACTAAAACCTATGCTAGCAAGAGGTGAGCTTCACTGTATAGGAGCTACAACTTTGAATGAGTATCGTCAGTACATAGAAAAAGATGCTGCTTTAGAAAGAAGGTTCCAGCCAGTAATGGTAAATGAGCCTACAGTTGAGGATACAATATCCATTCTGCGAGGGCTCAAAGAAAGATATGAAGTGTTTCATGGAGTCAAAATACAAGATAAGGCACTTATAGCAGCAGCAACACTATCCAGCAGATACATATCTGACAGGTTTCTGCCAGATAAAGCAATTGATCTGGTTGATGAAGCGTGCGCTCTTATAAAAACTGAAATAGATTCCATGCCTTCAGAGCTGGATGCGATATCCAGGAAAATAATGCAGCATGAGATTGAGGAGGCTGCGTTGAAAAAGGAAAACGACAAGCTTTCCAATGAACAGCTGACTAAGATAAGGCAGGAATTAGCTGAAATGAAGGAAGTCTTCAACCAGATGAAAGCCAAGTGGGAGAACGAGAAAACATCTATATCCAAAGTACAGAAAATCAGGGAAGAGATAGAAAAGATAAATGCGCAGATTGAAAAAGCTGAAAGAGAATATGATCTAAACAAGGCAGCTGAACTTAAATACGGGAAGCTCCCGGCTCTTACAAAAGCTCTTGTTGAACAAGAAGAGATTGAGGAAAAAGCAGAACAGAAACGTACTCTTTTAAGGGATAAGGTTACCGAAGAAGAGATAGCCTTAATAGTCGCAAGATGGACTGGTATTCCGGTATCCAAACTTATGCAGAGCGAAAGGGAAAAACTCTTGGGACTTGAAGAGATACTGCACAGAAGGGTAATAGGCCAGGAAGAGGCGGTCAGAAAAGTAACCGAATCCATAATCCGGTCAAGAGCAGGAATTCAAGATCCTAACAGGCCTATAGGTTCATTTTTATTCCTTGGTCCTACCGGTGTTGGGAAAACCGAACTTGCCAAAGCTCTTGCTCAGGCGCTTTTTGATGATGAGAAAAATATAGTAAGAATTGATATGAGCGAGTATATGGAAAAATTTTCAGTAAGCAGACTGATAGGAGCACCTCCGGGTTATGTAGGATACGAGGAAGGCGGACAGCTTACAGAAGCTGTGAGAAGAAAACCGTATGCGGTTGTATTATTTGATGAAATAGAGAAAGCGCATCCTGAAGTGTTTAATATCCTGTTGCAGGTTTTAGATGATGGCAGGATAACGGATTCACAAGGGCGTACCGTTGATTTTAAAAATACAATTATAATACTGACCTCAAATCTTGGAACCCAGTACATACTTGAGGGAATAACAAAAGATAATGAAATATCTTTGCAAGCAAGGAGTATGGTAGATTCTCTTTTAAAGCAGCAGTTCCGCCCGGAGTTTTTAAACAGACTGGATGAAATAGTATTTTATAAACCTTTATCAAGAACCGAGATTATGTCTATTGTCGGCCTTATGATTAAAAATCTGGAAAACAGACTGAAGGAGAAAAAACTTAACATAAAGATATCTGAGTCTGCAAAAGAATATATCGTAGATCAGGGATTTGACAGCATTTATGGAGCACGTCCTTTAAAGAGATATATACAAAGTCACGTGGAGACACTTATTGCAAGAATGATATTGTCGCAGGATTTGGAACCTGACACAATGCTCTATGTTGATTACGATGATAATGGGCTTACAGTGAAAGCAGAGAACTAGAATAGTATAAATATAAATAATTATTGATATTATGTATCAATAAGGTTATAATATTAACAACCACTAAACGTGAAGCCAACACGTAAAGTGCAAGGTATAACCCGCAACCTCCTTATATCGAACTGCTTACTATACTTGACTGCCATCAGCGGGAAATGCTAATTAAAGGGCTGTTGTAATTGTTTTAAGACAATATACAGCCCTTTTTCTGTATCTGTATCAGAACCACTTCTTTTTTTTGAAGTAATAAATCATTAAGCCAGTTATTATGAGCATTATTCCCCACAATACGGGGTAAGACCATTTGTAGTACAATTCCGGTATGTATTTGAAGTTCATACCGTAAACTCCGACAATGAATGTAAGAGGTATGAATATTGTAGATATAATTGTTAATACCTTTATTATTTCATTTAGCTTATAGCTAGTCGAAGTATAGAACAGCTCCATCAGATCCATTATCATTTCACGGTATGTTTCAGATAGTTCTATTGCTTCCTTTATATGCTCATAAACTTCATTCATATACGGGGTGACAGATGGGGTAATGAATTTTGATGGTTTGTTTATTAATATGGAGCGGGATTCTTTAAAAGGTATTATGGATTTGGAGACCAGCTGGTTATCACTCTTAACTGACCTTATTCTGGCTAACAGATCATTTGATGCATTCCTGATTATCTCTTCTTCTAGCAGATCTATCCTTTCCTCAATATCATAAAGAGTCTCAAAGTAACTGTCAGTTATTGAGTCTAATAGACGGTAAAGCAGATAATCTGGACCGGATCTTCGTATATGGCTTTTGGGAGTATAAATTTCTTTTCTGACTATGTCAAAAACATCACCATCCAAATCACCTATGGAAATAACATAATCATCACCCAACAGGAATGTGATTCCCTCTGCAACAAGAAATTCGTTTTTCTTATAAAGCATAGTCGCAATCGCAAACAGGAAATCCTCGTAATCTTCCAGTTTAGGCCTTTGCTTTTTTTCAGAAATGTTTTCAAGTACCACAGGATGGATATTATACAAGCTGGAAAGCTGATCGCATAGTCCTTTACCGCATTCGTTATCTATATCAATCCATCTTATGGAACCTTCCTTATTTTTCCCCAGTGTTTCAAGACTATGCACTGAGTATTCATAAATTTCATCTGCATTGTATTCAGTCACAGTGATGTTTAGTTTCTGTGATGTATTATTGTTCATTTCTGTGCCTTGAGTATATCTCGGATTTCAGTAAGAAGCAGTTCTTCTTTTGTCAAAACGGGAGGAGCTGGCGGAACCGCAGGCTGAATATTCTGAGTTTCTTCTTCCTTTTTTGCTTTTTCTTTAAGTTCTTCCGCTTTTTTTCTAAGTACTGCAAATAATCTTACTAACAGGAAGACAAATACAGCCATAATGAGAAAATCAACGACATACTGTATAAACATTCCGTAATTTACTGATGACGCAGCATTTCCTTCAGCATCATATGTAAGTACCCATTTAAGTTCTTTAAAATTCACTTTTCCCATTATTAAGCCTATCAAAGGCATTATAATGTCATTTACAAGGGAAGATACAATCTTGGAAAACGCAGATCCGATTATTACACCGACTGCAAGATCGATTACATTTCCCTTAGTTATGAATTTCTTAAATTCTGCTACTAATTTTACTTTTTCTTTCTTAATACGTTTTCGCATATGTACCTCCCGATAGATTAATATTATTTGAGCATCATCTTTTCCAATTCAAGCGGCTCAATATATTTCCCTTTGTAAAAAGCCCGCATATTACCTCCGGAAATCTCATCAATAAGTGCTACATGATTGTCTGATCCTACTCTTCCGAACTCGAATTTAATATCATAGAGTTCAAGCTCTTTTTTAAGCATCTCTTCTTTTATGATAGCACCGATTTTCCTTGTCATATCTACAAGAGTCCGATACTCGTCTTTTGTCATTATCCCAAGCATCTGCAATGCCTCATCAGTTATGAGAGGGTCATTTCTGTCATCATCCTTCAATGTTACTTCCACATAACCATCAAGATGCTGCCCTTGTTTACAATACATTCCGTATCTTTTGTAAAAACTGCCTACAGCTCTGTATCTTAATATGACCTCTACTCCTTTACCGAATACTTTAGCTGGTTTGACCGTCATTGTCTGATTGTCTATATCAGCACTTATATAATGTGTTGGAATAGAGTGGCTGTTTATCTTCTCAAAGAAATATTTAGTAAGCTTTAGTCCGGCTTTCCCGGCTCCTTCGATTTTTAGTCCGACAGTATTAGCACCAGGATCAAAAACTCCGTCAGTTCCTGTCACATCATCCTTAAACTTTAAAAGATAATTGCCATCTTCCATGCTGTATACGTCTTTTGTTTTTCCTGTATATACTTTTTTCATTCCCAATACCTCTCATATGTTTGTTATTAAGGGCATAAACCTGTACAGAATCCTGATTGAACCGTCTGACTGGGTTATACTTTAATATGCATAGAATTATACACAATAACATTTTATTGTGCACTATGTTAATACGCATAATGATATAATTTATATAAGAGGTGACAAATGAAACATGATATTTCCAGTTATGACTATATTGCGAAATTACCGGATTCATATGAAAAGTTTATACCAATCGGAAACGGCCGGATAGGAGCTTCTGTATGGGTAACCGCAGAAAATACGACAGATATCCATCTTCTGTTATCCGCAACTGACAATTTTTCTGAACTGGGAAGAATATTAAAAACATGCAAATCCTGCATTTCTATTTCTCCGAATATTTTTAACAGTGATTCAGAAACGCATCTTGATCTGAAAAAAGCTGTACTCAAGATAAAATCAGATAAAGCGGAAGTAAAATTGTATATAGACTACAACAAAGATGTATTGTGTTTTTCCATAAATTCGGAAATCCCGGTAAATTTAAAATATACGATTGACAACTATAGAGATCAGCCGGTAAGCTCACACGACCTGGAGAAAGATTTCAGTAATTATGCAATGTCAGGCACTGCTAGATTTCATAATATATCTGAAAGTTCTGATACTGTCAGTTTATCTGAAAACAAGAGAGGGATAATACAGTATCACAGGAATGAAGTATCCTGTTATAATTATTCATTCCATGCTCAAAATCTGTATTCAAAAGACCAGGAAGTATATCGTGATCCATTTATTAACTTGACATTCGGGACATACGCAGTATCTGAAGATTTAAGGCCAGTGGATAAAGAAGGATCTATTTTTTTAAGGACAGAAAAGCAGGTGCTTAGCAGTAAAATGCAGATATGGTCTTTAACAGAAAAAACAGATTCACATAAGAGCTGGGAAAAGAAGATAACAAAAGAAGCAGATGGGTTCGACGAATTAAATAGTTTTGACAGACATATAAAAGATTGGAATGAATACTGGAACAGATACTATATATATGCATATGGAACAGAAGATGCAAAGCTTCTTACAAAAGCATGGATATATCAGAAATACTTCAACGGGTGTGCAGGGAAGGGTCCTGTACCAATAAAATTTAACGGTTCCATATTTGTTACCTATCCTCAGGAAGTAACTCCAGGAAGGATAACCTGGGATTACCGCAGATGGGGAGCTGCTTTCTGGATACAGAACACAAGACACATATACTGGAACATGCTGCTAAGCGGTGATTTTAGTGGAATGGAACCACTATATAATCTTATGTATGGGTTGATACCGATAGCAAAGCACAGATGTTTTGCATATTACGGCCATAACGGGATGCTTCTTCCAGAGACTTTCACTATAAGCGGACTTTACTGTATGAGCAACTACTGTATTCCTCAGGAGGATAATAAAAGGTATGAAAAAGGAACATGGCTCCATCTTCCAGGACAGATTGGTAACCATTATATCCGCTGGCATTATAACGGGATGCTGGAGCTGGCGTATCTTATGCTTCTTGGCGCGAAATATTCAAAAAATAATAAATACCTGCAAATTGCTTATGAATTTTCCAAAGAGACTCTCATCTTCTTCTATGAGCATTTTGATACATTAGATGGCAAGATCCTTATGAAACCTGTGTCATCCCTGGAAACATATCAGGATTGTGTTAATGATCTACCGGATATTGCAGGTCTTGATGCTTTGACAAAGGAACTGAATATTTGTGAGGATCTCACTGATGAACTTAAAGATATATCAAAAAAAATAAGGGACATACTAGTGGATTACCCGAAGGATGAATATAAGCTTCTGCCTTGTCAAACCTTAATAGATATAAAAAGAAGGAACTCAGAAAATCCTGAACTTTACTCGGTATTCCCGTTTTATATGCATACTTATCTTAATAAGGAAAATCCTCTTTTTAATTACGCAATTAATGCATTTAATGAAAGAAAGGAAAAAGCTGGAAAAGGGTGGTCTCAGGATTGCATACAAGCAGCATTGTTAGGATTAACTGAGCAGGCAATGAATATACTTTTAAAACAGGCGAATATGACAGATGAGAGATACTCTTTCCCTGGTATATACGGTCCGAATTATGATGAGACTCCAGACCAGGATCATGCAAACGGATTAAGCATTGGATTTATACATACTCTTTTAGCTTCATCAGAGGAAAAGAATCTTTTATTCGGTGCATGGCCCAAAAACTGGAATGTGTCTTTTAAACTGCCGCTTTACTCTTCGAAATCCGTAACCGTAGAATATGAGGATGGGAAGATAAATTCCCTTGTATTTGAAGATAAAGAAGATGAAAGAAAAACAGAAGTAAATATATAACTGACATCAGTTCTTTTTTGCATATTTTTTAAAGATAATGGCAGTTATGAAAACTATTAATGAAGGAAGCAGAAATTCAATGCTTCTCATTAATACTGAAGCGTAAAAAGGGAAAGAAGTAGCTATAGGGTCATACTGTATATAGTCGGCTGTAAGCCTTATAATGAATCCAACAACAAGAAGTCCGCTTATTACATACATGAATTTATACCAGTTTTCTTTTTTCATTCTCAATTATTTACTCCTTTTATACTTTTTATCACCTGAAAGTATATCAATCTCACAAGGAAGACACAAGCCGTTATGGCAGCATTTGATACTTTTGCATATCTCACACTTCCATTTTTCTTCTTCTTTTGTAAAGAATGCGTCAATACCATTCGATGAGATGTATTTCAGGTTTTCAATCATACTCATGTTGTATTTTGTGCTGTATCTTTTATCCAAAGCTTTTAAGTATTTGCAAGGGAAGTTTTGGCATTCACTACAAAAACGTATCTTTCCTTTTCCAACCAAATCACAATGATGCGCCATGAATTGACAGTGCTTATTTCTTGGGATACATCCTGGGCAGTATCTTTTATGGAAACCTTTTTTGTTGAAATCATATTTCATAAATTGGTATGCTACACATAAACTGCAGTTCATTCCGCATGGTGCTATTAAATCAGTTTTATCCATTTACTTGTGTTACTTCCTTTACCCGCTTTTTATTATTCTTACTTATTGTCACTCTTTGCTTTAACAGTAAATGCATATATTGCAAGTACAAGTATAACCGCAGCATATCCGATTACCCAGATAAGATGTGGTATTATCATATCAAACTGCCCTGCCATTGCGGCTCTTCCTGCATCGACTGCATGTGAAAAGGGCAGCAGTTCCGCAATTTTCTTAAATGTCCCTCCGACCAGTGAAAGGTCGAACCATGTTCCTGACAGCCAGGCTGATAAATTGGTTAAAAGGGCTCCACAGATGCCTCCGACCTGTCTGTCATTGAAAATACTTCCGCATAATAACCCTATTGCGATGAAAAGCACTGCTGAAGGTATCAGTACAATTATTGCCAATAATATATTCATGCTTATAGTAAGACCTAATGCTATTGCGGCAATAAAGCATATTATTGTCTGCATTACTGCCATTGGAAGCAAAGGCAGAGTATAACCAAGTATGAAGTCAGATGACTTCATTGGTGAAATATATAACCGTAACATAAAAGAGCTTGTACGGTCTTTTGCTATAAGCATTCCTGAGAATAAGGATATGAATGACAAGCCGAATACCGCAATGCCTGGGGTAATATGATCTATTGCAAAGAGCTCTACAGGTATGTTCGCCTGAATTGCAGATAATAAAAGAAGAACTATAAGAGGAAAGCCCAAACCGAAAGCCAGATTCAGTTTGTCTCTTAAAATCTCCCTGCTGTTACGTAAAGCAAATGCTGAAATTTTCATATTACACTGCCTCACTTTCTGAAATATAGATGAAAGCATCTTCAAAATTAGCTGCATTTGCTTTCCTGGTTATTTCTGCAGAGGTTCCAATGATTTTCAGTTCGCCTTTTACCATTATCCCTATACGGTCTGATAAAGCCACTGCTTCTTCGAGATAGTGTGTAGTGAGTATGATAGTCATATTTTCCTTCAGCTTTTTTATAACTTTCCACAACTCTCTTCTTGCAAGAACATCCAGTCCTAAAGTCGGTTCGTCAAGAAAAAGAAGTTTTGGTTCAGAGATTAATGCCATAGCGATACTGAGCCTTCTTTGATATCCGCCAGATAATATTTTTGCTTTCTGCTTCTGTACTTCGCCTAAACCGAAAGAAGCAATAATATTCTTGGTTTTTACTAATGATGAATTCTTGTCATTTCCATATATTCTCGCAATCAGCTCCAGATTTTCCATTACGGTAAGATTTGGTGCGACTGCAGTTTCCTGGGGTGAGACATTAATTATCGGCTTAATGTTATATGAATCTTTTGTAATGCTTTTACCGAAAATATATCCATCTCCTTCACTGGGCTTAATCAGGCAGGATAACATTTTGATAGTAGTTGTTTTCCCGGCACCATTGACACCTAAAAGAGCGAATAGTTCATTTTCCATTATTTCCATGTTCAGGTTGTTGACTGCTGTGATACCCTTGAATTTTTTAGTAAGGTTTTCTGTTCTTATTGCTGTCATTTCATTCCTCTCTCATTCTCATCTGTAATTTTCTTTATACCTTTCGCGAAATTTAGACTGTCAGTTTCAGAATGTTCTTGATATATCTCTTTTGATCTTCCTTCAAGTATAGCATCTGCTATACTATGGAAAAAAGACATTCGTTCTATAGCAATTCCTTTTTGTGCATCTGCCAGTAGTACCAGAGTATCTCCTGTTTTTATGTCAAACATATCACGTACTTCCTTAGGTATTACTATCTGCCCTTTAGGCCCTATTTTAACAGACCCCATATATCTTTGGTTTACAGCCTTATCTGATTTCATTTATCCTCCTCAAAAAACAGTTATACAAGTAATACAAGTATAACTTATTGTACTCAAATGTCAATTGCTTATGCAGTTAACCATATAAAAATTAAATAATTGTTTTTTTAAAGAAACTGAAGATATTTTCAAACTGATCAAGGATTACATGACCGGTATCCTTAAGTATGTGTACATCTGCCGATGGATAGTTTGTTTTTATCCTTTTTGCGGTTCTGACTGAATCAATAAGGCTGTCATGATCACCTCCGAAAAACTGTAATGGAACTGATATATTACTTATCTGCTCATCAGTAAAGATTGGAAGAGGCTCCATTAAAGGATTAAAATGGGCTGCAGCCAAAGACTGGAATGCAATAACTTCATCTGGGACAGCAGTTTTGTAGTATATCGCATTGTTCATTACTTTTTTACCATTATCACCAAGAATTGAAGCGAATAAAACTTTAAATATAAAGGATTTCTTCATGGGAGCAAATCCTCCCGCAGTTATCATAGAAAGGGCATGCACCTTGTCAGGTCTGTTAATCGTAAAATTCATGGCATACCAGCTGCCAAGGCTCATTCCAAGAATAAAAGCTTTACCTATTTTCATATTATCCAATAATGATTCAATCCATTTTAGAGGCTCATCAGTATTAAGCTCACATCTTGCAGGTTCACTTAAACCAGGTTCACCGGGTATATCAACACAGTATATAGTAAAGTCATTTATGAAATATAATATGCTTCCAAGCCAGGTCGCACTGTTTGATGTGGAGCCATGAAACATAAACAAGGGTGGTTTGATGGAGTCTCCGAACTTCAAGACATGTGTTTTTGCGATGTCTGTATCAATATATAGTTCTTCATACGGATAATCCATATAACATGATAATATATCTGTATAATATTTTTCGATTAACTCTCTTCCTTGGTCAGATCTGTATATGTTCCTATTCATTCTTTTTATCCTCGCTGTTAGTTAACTGATTAAACATTTCAATTATTCTTGTTACGAAATCAGCTGATCCGTAAAAAACATATTTTGCTTTTTCTATTTCCGGGTAGTAGAAGAAATCGAAACGGGATCTGTTTTTGGCATCTGACTCGCTGTTTAGCACTGCCATAAACATGTTGGATATTCTAGATGCTTCTTCCGAATTCTGTTCTTTAATCTCTATTACTGCAGATATTGATATGCGGTCATGAAGAGTATCATAATCAGGTTTTAATACCGGTATATCTTTCCTTGCAAGTTCTCCATGGCAAAAAGACTTTAATTCATCTTCAGTCACTCTCCAGGTCCTGCCAATCTTATTAGCTTGTATTTTTCCTTCTTTTATAAACCTTAAAATAGTTTTAGGATGAAGATCCAGTATTCTGCTGAGTTCATTTATCGTATATAGTTTTGCTGTCATAGTTCCTCCTTTATAATGCTTTTAGTTATATAATAGAGCATAAAGGAATATATGTCAATAACTAAGTAATAATAAGTAATATTAGGGTATTTGCTTTTAACAAAAAAGCTGCTATTCTATATAGCAGCATGATAGTATTTATTGATATTAAGTAATTTAAGTATATCAGTGATTATGTAAAAAGGACAATCCTACAGATAAGGCTATACCTGCACAAAGAGCAAACATAGAGTGTTTCTTTTCATGTGCTTTTGCTTCAGGCAGAAGATGAGCAGCTGAAATATATATTAGGACGCCGACTACAAATCCCAGAGCAAGCCCTAATGCCGAGTCACTTAGTTTTCTTATTAAAGGATATGCAATAAATGCACCAATCGGAGTAGTAAGACCGGCAACAAGAAAAGAATAGAGAAGGGACTTCTTTGCGCTTACTCCGCCTTTTAATAAAACCGAAAAGGTAATGACACCTTCTGTAAATTCATGAACGACAAGTCCTATGCCTGATGCGAGTCCTGCAAAGATACTTGCGCTGAAAGTAACAGTATATGTAATACCGTCAAGCAATGAATGAATGCCTATTCCTTGAATCGCAGTAATACCGAATGCAAGTTCATCCTGATGCGTATGGTGTTTAATTAACCTGTTACTGAAAAGCATGAATACAAAACCGACAAGAGCTGCAAATCCTGCATTATGATTCTTCTCAATAGCTTCAGGGAAAGCGGATATTAAAGGAGCAGAAATGAGAACGCCTGCAGCAAAACACATAAAATATTCTTTGTATTTTTCCACCCACTTCTTATTTTTGTAAATCACATAAATGCCTATTGAATTCACAACTAAAGCGCTAACAGCGAATATCGATATCATTAAAAACACTTTCGAGTCGTCCATATTATACCTTCCTAATGAGTAATCATACAAATCATAAATTATTATATCTGTAAAGTTATTACCCTTTACTATAACTTAATTACAATATCATCAGTACTCAAGCCATGCAAGAGATGTTTGAAAATTTGTTATTTTTTATTATAGATTAATCATCCAAAACATTCTTTACAGCTCTGAAGCTTAAGTAACTCTGTCCATCAATTTTCATTTTTGAATGAATGCCTCCATGATATACGATGATATATGCCCGATCAGCATTATCTTTTTCAGACTCGCTTGTCCAGTAATATATTACTTGTGAATGCACATCCCATAAAGGCGATTCCTTATCCGGTGTTTTATCATACACAGCTTTTTTCTCATCTGGGTACCATACTCCGTTTACATTCTCACCGTGGAGCATCATAGATCTTACTGCTTCATCAACAGTCGGTAATCTCCATATGTCCTGTATTTCATCCATTACGGTTGTTCCATCTTCTGAAAGATATCTGCATATATCTATTGCTTCATCCCATGTAGTTCCGCTATCTGGCCAGCCAGGACCTCTTGGTGCCCATACTAACGTTACTTCATTTCCTTCGATTATTCTTGTTCCAAAATCATTGTCATTTACCCTTTTAGATACTTTTATAGCCATAGGTATAAATACAGCTATGATGATAATAAGCGGAATGAAGATTAATGAACGGTATGCCCACTTCTTTGGTTTCGGTTTGCCAAAGTAATATAGAAGCCCAAGCCCGATAATCGGTATGACTATCATTAAGCCAATAACAAGAAAATTTGCTCCTGAAAAAAACCATATGCTGAATCCTGCAAGCAGTATATGAAGTATTAGTCCGGCTATTTTCCATTTCAGGGTTATAACCCCAAGCACGACGAATACTATAGCGAACAACAGATACTGGAAAAAGAGCATAAAAAGATTTTCCCATATGGAAACGGAATACCAGCCTTCATGAAAATTCTCTATTGAACCCCAATATGCCCATATGCTAGAGAAAATTGTTGTGATACCTACGCCTATCCAGCCTAATATATTACTTCTTTTTTCCTTAATCATTTCAATTTCCTCTTTTGTGTATTCATTATATCACTTGATGTGCAGAAATAATAAATGCATATTTGAAAATTTAGTGTTGTCATATAAAATTAAATCGTATACAATTTAATAGTATTAAATATATTAATCAAAGGAGAAATATTATGTCAATATACGAACTAACAGTAAAAGATACAAATCAGAACAATATCTCTTTAGCAGAATACAAGAATAAGGTGCTCTTGATAGTTAATACAGCTACAGGGTGCGGATTCACTCCTCAATATGACGGGCTATCAAAATTGTACGATAAGTATGCCGATAGGGGATTTGAAGTACTTGATTTTCCATGCAATCAGTTTTTAAATCAGGCTCCAGGAAGTGATGAGGAGCTTGCCAGTTTCTGCCAGTTGAAATTTGGTACCAAATTTAAGACCTTTGCAAAGATTGATGTTAACGGCAAGAACGCACACCCTCTATTTGCTTGGTTAAAGGAGAACACGCCTGAGGATGAAAAAGATACTCAAGACAAGGGAATTGGCAATATTCTCAATAAAATTAAAAAGGTTATAAGCACGAAAGATATAAAATGGAATTTTACGAAATTCCTTGTAGACAGAAATGGCAATGTTATAAGAAGATATGAACCTGCAACTAAACCTGAAGACATAGAGAAAGATATACTGAATCTTCTGCAGGAGTGAGGTGCGAAATGAATTATGGACAGATCAGGAACAAAGCTGATGAAACAGAATCCAGCTTGCTTCTTTCAAACCAGTTGTGTTTTCCGCTATACTCAGCATCGAGAAAAATTATAAGGATGTATACTCCGTTTCTTAATGAATTAGAACTGACTTACACTCAGTATATAACAATGCTGGTATTATGGGAGAATGACGGTTTATCAGTAAAAGATTTAGGAAATAAGCTTTACCTAGATTCTGGAACGTTGACTCCTTTGCTGAAAAAACTGGAAAAGCAAGGAATTATAATCAGAAAAAGAAACTCTGAAGATGAACGGAATGTCATTGTATTTCTTTCCGAAAAGGGGAAGAGTCTCAAACAGAAAGCTCTGGATGTTCCACAAAGGATATCCTCATGCATAGATCTGAATATGAAGGATGTAATGGAACTTAAAAGGCTTTTAACTGTAATTCTTGATGGTTAGAGCTCTGGTCAAAAGGGATTTATTAAGAATCCCGCAGCAATAATAATTGCTACAATGACAGGTGCAGGTATTTTCCTAGTCAATAGCATTACTGCTGTAAGTGAAAAAACAATCAGATTATCCCATGTGAATCCACTTTTTTGCATAAGTATTAATGCAGATACACTAATTAAACCGCCTGCAACTGCTGTTATTCCTTTTAAAGAAGTTTTTATTCCTTTAATCTTCTTAAGATTTTCCCATAAAGGATAAACAAAATATATCAACAGTATACCAGGAAGGAATATTGCCGTGCCGCCTGCAATCGCTCCTATTATCTGAACTAACACGCCACTGCCCCTTGAAGCCATACCGGCTGCATATGCGCTAAAACTGAACATTGGCCCAGGAAGACCCTGAACTAAACCGAATCCGGTTAAAAATTCCTGATTGGTCATATATTGGTTTACTTCCACAAGCTCGCTGTACATCATAGGGACTACGACCTGTCCTCCCCCTATAACCAGATAACCATATCTGTAGAAGCTTTCGAAAATGTGTATAATTCTGTTATCCCATAAAAGTGTTAAAATTATACTAAGTATCGCGATAGTTCCAAAAGCAATAAGGTATTTCCATGGAGGGGAAATTCTGACTTTATTCCATAAGTCTTTTTCTTTTGATGTAAATATGCACACAGCACCGCCGATAATCAGAACTAAGGGATATATCCATGGCATCCTTAAAAAGTATGTTGCAACACCACCAAAAGTAAACAGGATTAAAGTAATTTTATCTTTTATGACTTTTTTGCCTATCCTATAGGCAGCTACTAAAATGAAAGCGACTGCCATAGGGCCAATATATCTCAATCCTTCAGAAGAGATGTTTAGCTTTTCAAGGAAAGCACTCAAAAATGATAATATAGTCATTAAGATAATTACAGGAAGCCCCCATACAAGCATAGTCAGAAAACCCAATACAGGCCCTCCAACCTTATATCCTATTGAAATTATGGTCTGAGTACTGCTCGGTCCAGGCAGTATCCCTGTAAGCGCAATCAATTCTATCAGCTCTTCTTCGGTAAGGTACTTCTTTTTAATGACCATCTGGTCTGTAAAAACGCCATAATGCGCTTCTGGCCCGCCATATGCTCCTAATGAACAGATTAATACATCCTTTAGGAATGTACTCCATCTGATTTTTTCTTTATTGCCAATAATCTTAATATCTTCTTCCATTAATTATTTCCTTCATCTTAAATGTATTCAGAAATATATTTTGCAGCTTGCTTTTGTGTTATGGTGCTTACATCAATCTTTATACTGTTTATTTTTTCATATTTTAAAAGGTATTCCAAGCTTTTTTCTACTATGTCAGCATCTCTTATGCCTTTGTCAATATCCGACTGCAGTCTTGTATTTAAACTCACTTTGTCAGGCATTAAAGTAAATATATGAGTTTTCACATTTTCTAAATTCAGGTGAGACAGTATTTCATCAATTATCCATTGTTCATGCATAACCCAGCAAAAAATTATGTTTTTATATATAGAACACTTAATATAATTGCCAATAAGGTAACATATATTATCCATAACCATTTTTCTGGTTTCATCATTAACTATGAAAGGATGCATTTTCCAGCACCAGTCTCCATCAAGCAGCACATTATCTTTGAGTATCTTGCTTAGTTCATTGCTTACTTCTGTTTTTCCAGCGCCCATTGTTCCGTTGATCAAGATAAGATTCTTCACTTAGTACCTCTTTGATAATTATATTATATTGTTACTGTGCATGCTACAAAATTTATTTAGGACAATGTATTAATAAAGATGAGTTGTAAAGAGATATATGTGCTATAATTGAATCAGTAGTTAATATGAAGAAGAGGTGAGATAAATGGATATAAAGAAAAAAATTGATGAAATAGTAAAAAAAATCAAAGCTGATGAATCATTTGCAAAAAAGTTTAAGGATAACCCAGTAAAGGCTGTTGAGTCTGTACTGGGTGTGGATTTGCCTGATGATCAGATAAACAAACTGATTGATGGTGTAAAAGCAAAACTCAAATTAGATAAAGCTGATGGGCTTTTAGGAAAGATAAAGAAGTTATTCTAAGGTTACTTAAAAAATGAATCTCCATAGGGCTGTTTAATCTTCCTCTTGTGAAGATTCATTTTCCATATATTCATACTCAAGTATATCTCCTGGTGTACATTTGAGAACTTTGCATATCTCATTCAGGGTCGAGAAGCGTATGGCTTTTACTTTACCGGTTTTTAAGTTGGAAAGATTAACAATAGATATTCCTACGCTATCGGCTAATTCGCTGAGCTGCATTTTTCTGTCTGCAAGGACTCTGTCAAGGCGTATTATAATTGCCATTTTGTCACTCCTATCCTATATGGTCGTGTCATACTCTTGCTGCAGGTATGCTCCATAATTAAATATTGCACTTAATAAAAGCAGCAGTATGCCTAATATGAGTATCTCGGTATTTATTGTGTATACGACATTTACATTGCTTATGTCAAAAGCATGTACTATTTTGTTAACCATAAAAGCTTTCATGACCGGAACTATAACTGAACCGGCAATCACTATATATCCAGTATACATAATGCTTTTTGCATTTTCTTTGGCAAAGGGTTTTGCATCAACTACATTTTTAAGGATATTTTTGAGCTGTTGTAGTACAAAAAGGATCATTATAAGCAATAACGTGATACTAATGAAAAGGAGCGAATAGAGATTGCTGATATCCGTGTCGGATATACTGCTTGCTGTTATTTCAAATCGTATTATATTGTCCGGGCTAATACTGAAACTGTTATCTGCGGTTATAAGGTCAATTGCTTTAGGAAATGCTCCTATGCCTATAGCTGCAAGAATGGATGCAGCAGCCAGTCCCAATACGACCCAGAATAATACATTTATTATTCCTGATATGCTTTTCGATAGTTTGCTATACTTTACTAAACTTGGTACTTTCATTTCTTCCTCCGTTACACGTATTATACAAGGAGTATAACACTGAAATTTATGTATGTCAATAAATATTTAATGATAAACATTAATAATTTAATGATATTGCATAAGTGTGCGATACTTTTGGATCAATCAGGCGATGTATCCGTGTTTTCTTAATGCATTTACATAACCTAGAAGGTGCATATCAGCCATGAAATCAACTTCTTTTTCAGGAAGAAAGTTCAGTGCTTTAAGCACTAATGCTGCAAACTCAACAGGGCTGGTCCCATTTGCCGTTATAATATTCTTGTGACTGACAGCATTTTCATTAATATAGTTTTCTGAATTAGTATATCCAGCTAATTGTTCAATTTCACTCAGGCTGTTGCCAGTATGTTTGACATGGTTGAGAAATCCTTCTTTTGCAGCATAATATGTCGCATCACATATAAATCCGGTAACCTTGTTTGAATTGATGAATTTTCGCACACATGCTGTAAGGTTGCCGGTTTCGCTTTTTCTGTATGATTTGCCTCCGATAAGAACTAAAGCATCAGTATCTTCAGGAATCTGCTCCAGTGTGATATCAGGAATCATCGTCAGCCCTCCCATTGATTTTTTGGGCAAAAGGTCAATGGATGCCCAAAGAACCTGGCTTTTTATGCTTACATGATCATTTAGAAGCATTGAAGATATATATGCTCCTTCCCAATCTGCATACTGGTCTAGAACAACCAAAACTGCTTTCTTTCCCATTTCTAATCTCCTTGTTTATAATAAAAATCTGTGACTTCTTGATTGAATTATATACCTTCAATTTTCAAAGGTATATAAACTTCGCAAAATAACTGCTATCATCCTTTAAGGATAATACTGAATAAGATTTGAAAGATAAGGATTATTGGATAAATATACAAATGCTATATAAGCACTGTGTCCATAAACTCTCCTTTTTCATATGGAACCCATGCAAGAGCTAATAAATGAATCGTAATGTTAGTACTTGCAGCCCGTATATCAATTGTTTCGACTTTGTCCTTAACAGAGTCATATTCGAATGATATGTCTTTTAGCTGCTGTTCAAGTTCTGTCTGAAGCGTATCGAGCTGTACTTCCAATGACTTCAATCTTTCTTCAGCCTGGTCTATACTTTGTCCGCTCTTCATGGCTTTTGATGTTCTGCTTACTGCTGTACCTATTTTAGAAACTGAAGATGAGCTTATGGTTTTTCTGCCAAAAAGAGCTCCTAAGATAGCGCTTCCAGCTGAGACCATTGCATCCATCTTCTTCTGAGAGGCCATTGCATTCTGCTTTTCTACTGCTTGTCTTGCTCTTATAAGCGCATTTTCCAGAGTCTGCATTTTCGAACTGTATTTCTTCTTCATCGCTTCGAGATCCGTATCTCTCTTTTCGTGTGCATAATGCTGCATTCTGATTAAGAAATCCCTCTCTTCTTCGCCATACTCTGAGACAAGTTTAAGTTTGGGTGATGAATAAAGTTTCAAAGATAAGTTTGTCCTGATATGCTGTGCTAATAATTTTTTCCATGAATCATAATTTTTTACATTGGCGGCAGCTGAAGGACAATCAGAAAAAAGAGCTCCATCTGCTGGGAATGTCTCAATATCATTTAATTCCACATCAATGATCTGTGACTGATTCCAGTCCAGAGTTACAGGTCCGTCATTGAACTGAGTCAGTATTGTATAGCTCTTGGTAGCAGTTATCATGTGCTTTTCACTGTTATACATGACATCAGCTATTCCCACTACAGCGGGTTTGTAAATCAGCTTGCCTCTGGTACGGGTTTTTTCTGGAATATATACCTGCTTTATTGTGGGAGGCAGCACAATTGCTGAAGATAAATCCTGTTGTGTAACAGATGTGTCAATATCCTTCTGAGCAACAGGTTCATGCGAAGCAGACCTGTCTGATTCTATGTTCTGTGCGGGAAGCTTAGCGATCTGATCCTTTGTCAATGGCCCTGCGAGATAAGACATAACCCATCTTGTGTTAAATATGACTGGCTCGTTTTCATGAACGCTGTGCAGATAGAAGACTCTCTGCCCTATACCCGCTAATATCTGTTCTGTACGGTTTTTGTTAAAACTGCCTCCGGCTGCAGCACCTTCTAATCCTTCCAGTACTCTTTGTTTGTCTCTTTCAGTCTGCAGCCTTCCGATGAACCAGGTTCCTGCATTTGACAGGGCTTTGTAGTCAAGGTCAACAGGATTCTGTGTTGAAAGCACCAGACCCAGGCCGAAAGCACGGGCTTGTTTAAGTAATGTGAGTAAAGGTGCTTTTGATGGGGGATTTGCAACAGGAGGAAGATAACCGAACAGTTCATCCATATATATCATTGCTCTTAAACTTCCTGTCCCTGGCTGGCTTCTGACCCATGACAGCACTTCATTTAACAGCATAGTGACAAAGAACATCCTCTCACTGTCTGAAAGATGAGAGATAGAAAATACAGAGACTTTTGATCTTCCTGAATCACCATAAAAGAATCTGTCAATATTCAAAGGCTCTCCTTCCAGCCAAGCTTCAAATCCTGGGTGTGCGATCAGGTTATTAAGCAGCATAGCCAATGTAAAGCGGTCTTTTGAAGGATATATGCTGTTTATATCCATTACGCCTATTTTGTCAAATGGCGGGTTTTGAATTTCGGCTATAAGCTGCGGTAATGTTATGCTTTTTTCTGCTGACCAGCTGTTATCCAGTATTTTTGATATAAGTATAAATTCTCTGCTTGTAAAGGAATCTGCATTTATGCCAAGCAGGGATAGAAGACCTGTTGTAGTAGCGCTTATCCTGTCTCGATATGTATCTTTGTCAGCTAATACTTCCTTTGTGGGAGCATTGAAGGACTTCAGGACAGAAACTCCTATACCTGAAGAACCTCCGGGCGTATATATTTTTACTTCAGACTCGTTTTTCAGGCTCTGGATCCTTAATCCGTCCTGACCCCATTCGGATAACCCCTTTTTCCATGAATCTGCCTGAGCCATAGCATATTGGTCTGGTTCCATACCTTTATTTGAAGCTTCCTGTAGATTTATCCAGGGACGAAAATCCTCTCCTCTTAAAAGAGGGAATGTAAGAGCAAGGTTTGTTAAGTCGCCTTTTGGATCAATGGCTATAACCGGAATATTATCCATCATAGCCTCTTCAATAATCCCTATTCCTAGACCTGTCTTGCCGCTTCCTGTCATTCCTATAATTACTGCATGTGTAGTTAAATCCTTTGATTTTAAAAGAACATAATCTTCTTTCAATATCCTGTTTTCTATATCATATTTCTTTCCTAAATAGAATACTCCGAGTTTTTCAAAATCCTGCATTATATAACCCTCCGTTTGTTTAGACATTTTGATGCTGGGAATAGAACCAGTAGCTTAATTATATACTATTTCAATTAGGATTATATACTAATTTGATTCGTAATAACTCTGACATAAGATGTGTCTGTATATATATTTCTTTCTGCATACTGGTTTTAAATACAAAGCTTGTTTTTATACTATTGAAGCTGCTCTGTATATTCTGGAAATACTTCCATCATGATGGTGTCCCTGTGTATGATACTCCCATCCATATCTTTCATAATATGAGGTGTGGTCAGTGCATAAATATACCATATCAAATCCCATTTTGGCAGCTTCAGTTCTAGCATAGTTTAACAGCTTACCGCCTAATGAATGGCCTCTTGCCTGTTTCTCTACAAATAAAGCACAAAGATAGGGATAAAGGTCAGTCCTGTCAACAAAATCATTTTGAATAAGTCCGCAACCGCCAATAATGTTATCTTCCGCATCAAGAGCGAGATACCACTTAGGAAGCTTGTTTATTCTTGTAATGCAATCTGATATGCTTTCCTCATATTCTTTCCTCTCTATACCCCATTTTGAGGAAAACCAGTCAACAGCTTTTTCTGAGTAATATGGATTTTCTGATACGGAGATTATCTTAAAACTGAACTTATTAAGTGAGTAGTACACACATCGGTTCAATACACCGTTATGCATGATGGTACCTGCTTTGTCTGTAAGTTTCATTCCGCACTTTTCCATTACACGCCTGCTAGCTGTGTTATAGTCAAATGTAGCGGCAGTCACTTGGGAAAATCCTTTATTGAAAAGATCCGAAATCACTGCTTTCAATGCTTCAGTCGCATAACCCTGGTTATGATAATCCGGATGAATCACATATCCTATTTCTATGCTGTCTTTATCGACCTTTACATCATTTACAAAGCCTATAAGCTTATCCTCTCTATAAATCCCTTTTTCATAATGATCTTCAGAATAGGAACAAGCCATTAATTTTTTAAACATACAGACAGCTTTTTCATGGGATTCAAAATCTGGAATTATGAATGTCTTTCTAACCATACTATTTGTAAGGATGCTTATCATGTCTTCCTGATCAGCATCTATATATGGTTTTATAGTAAGCCGTTCTGTCTTTAACATGTTATATCCTCTCCATATATCCGGATGGAAGCTCCTCTTCACTTAAGAATTTGAAATCCTTGTCTTTCAATATTGGAATAAAGTACTCATAAGGGATTACAGGAAATTCACATGCGTAATCATTAGCGCCAAACCATTTTCCTTCCTTCTCAGTCAGATTCAGCCCTCTGGCAAATTTAGTATAGTTTGAACAGTCATGTACAACTATGTCCCATTTCTCATCATCAGCTGCCTTCATGAATTTTAATGTAAGCTCATGGCTCCAAACTGGTGATATATACCCATGTCTTGAAATATACATATTCTCACCATAATAGTTTTCTATATTATTAGGATTCAAATGTAGTTCTGCGCAGTTAATGAAGCTTATGCCTGTATCCAGAATTTGTTTTTTCTTTTCAAAAAACGATTTATAGAATTCAGGTGTCATTGGTGTCTCAATACCGACATTCTTTATATACCTTCTGGCTGTACTCATATTATTAATCACTTTGTCGGAACAATTTGTTGCTCCTAAATTAAAACGCAGCTCATCAAGACCTGATTCAGAAAGCTGTTTGGAAGATTCTTCGGTCACCAGGATTCCATTTGTATACATGTGCTGGTGTATACCCGCATTATGCAATTTCTTAATAACCGGATAATATTTTTCAATCTCCATGAAAGGCTCAAGATATACATATGATATACCTGTAGGTTTTTTATGAACAGAAAGCAGAAGATCAATATCTTTTTCATAATACTTAGTCCCGCCAATTTCCCACATTCCTTCTCCGACCGGAGCAATGTCATCAAGTTCACCATAGTTATAGCAGAACTTGCATTCAATATTGCATTTATTAGTTTTCCTGACAGCACTTAATCCTGTACCCAAAAGACATGATTTGCAGCCGTTAGGAAACTTATCGTCATTACCGACATAATATGTCCTGTTCTGCAGTGTTTTAATACCTTTTATATCTGCCATGAGTTCAGCGTCTCGCTTATCGATGACTTCCTCAATCTGAGCGAATGTCGAATAAACGATTTCCTGCTGTTTTGCCATAAGCTGCTCATCTTCAGGTAAGGAAGCAAAGAACTTGAACCATTTGTAAGCATCTTTTTTAGATATTTTCATTTCTTCTCCTAAGCATGTTGTATTTTAGCAAATATTCCATTATATGTAAACTTATATCTGATTTAATGGACTATAGTATATTATATAACACTTTATTTACTAAACATGAGTATATTATGCATATATTTCGAAAATAGCTAAGCATACAATTTTAATGTAAAGTCAAATAAGAGGGGGGATTAATTATGAAAAAGTTTTTATCCATTATCCTGATATGTATTTTGGTTTTTTCGCTTAGCGCATGTACTATACAGAAAACACTGGATAATCTGAATCATGACAATAATGGAAATGATACTTATGAAGACGATGAAGAAGAAGCATCTGAAAATCAAAGAGGCATCTATAGTGATGAAGGACTGGAGTTAAGTGAATTTTTTACTGCATTTAATGATGTTGTAGTAGAGCATGAACCAATGATTAACAATTTTGAAACTGATGATTTTTCCATGTTTGATATAAGTCTTGATTATCTAGTACCGCTGGTTCATGTTTCAAACATAGCATATTATGATGCAGGAGTACTCTTTGCTGATGAAGGGCAGTATAGGAAGGTTGATGGTGATGTAATTTCCTTCGGGAAAAAGTATACACGGGAAGAGGATGGGTTTTCTCCTGATCAGCAGCAAGGTGATGTAATAACGGAATCGGGCACATTGGATACTAAGAAGAACCAGCTGTATTTTGAAACAATTGTTGAAAGAAACGGTTTAAAAGTGACTCGGGCTGTAAGCGAAACAGTAATACTTGCAGATGGGACTTTTTTAATCCAGTTTCTGGAAGTGCCATTTTCTCAGGTAGAAAGAGGTATTGAAGACAGCGGACGTGCATATTTTATGTATGTATCAGAGGAAAAGCTGGAAGTTATAAAAGCTAAATTTGCTTTTGATGTAAACTTCACATATAAGTCAATCTTTAATAAAGGGGAAATGGAAACTGTTAAAATGGCTGAAGGATATGAAAAGGTGAGAAGGATGACTGTGACTGAATCTGATGTCGACACAGAAAGGTATTAATTCTTCTGTCTATCTCCAAAATGAATTACAGGAAGCCTTTTGACTGATATTGTACTCAATTACTTTTTTCAATAATTCATAATCTATAACCTGATTCCATTTAATCCGGAACAGGTTTTCTGTTGATGTGTAATCGGATTTTTTAATTTCCTCTCCAAAATGTATAATTGCATCCTGTTCTGGTGCTACTGCGATATGCTGTTTTGATATGCTGAACCCGATTATATAAGTGCCATGATGCGTAAACATCGGTTGTTTCCATTTTATTACGGGTTCTAATGAAGGAAACTCCCTGCTTATCCAAAAAAGCATTCTTTTCATCTTCTCACGATATTCGGTATTGTCAATTTCTTGAATATAATCAGTGAATAGGTCCATATATGTCCTCCTTGTATAAGTGTTAGTACATTATCAAAACTCTTAGAATACGTAGAATAATGTCATTCTTACGAGATAATTTATCTCTCCACGATTCACAGTAGTGATTAGTTACAGGTGGATTAACCGGTAGACATACATCATCATGAATTAATCTGTAGGATTCGTTTATTAAATGCTGAAATATTCCTTTCTTCATGAAATCAGGAAAAAGTGTGAAGTTTTTTAAATTTTCCAGACCAGTAAGCCAAGTATTGAAATATTTGGATTCAAGACTTTGTATATCAGAGGAAGCCATGTTGGTCCTGTAGTATATACCTTGTTTTCTGTTACATATATAGTTTAAA
>Ga0123335_1000817_pt1 | contig 52134 bp, 39 predicted proteins | sample BiotimSIPDNA_2_FD_89707 | JGI IMG/M metagenome (GOLD analysis project Ga0123335, IMG submission 89707) | Anaerobic biogas reactor microbial communites from Washington, USA - Biogas_R2 time_0 SIP DNA | ecosystem: Engineered > Bioreactor > Anaerobic > Unclassified | place: Washington, USA...
CGAAATCCTCGATGAGGAGGTTGGCTGCCGCCTCCTGCACCACCTTGTCCTCGGAAGACGCCATGCCAAGCAGATATGGCACGCTGCTCCCGTCCTCTTCCCCTGTGTTGTCCATGAGTGCCATCATCGACGGAACGCTTTCCCGTTCGGCCTTGAACAATTCGGCGATAGCGGCGGCGACGTCATCTTCCGTCAGGCAGTTGCGAGCCAGCAGTGACAAGCACCCGCGGGCGACAGCTGCCCGCGACTTGGACTCGCCCTTGAGAGCCTTGCCCAAGGCCGGAGCTACGCCAGCGTAGCCAAGCTTGGCCAGGGCCGCCCACAGCATCGGCGCATCCGCCGGGCTTGCCTTTGCCAGCACGCCGGCCACCAGGTCGGGGATGTCAGGATGGCAACAGGAGTAGCCAAAGTCTGCCAGAGCTGCTGCCTGCACAGTCCGGCGGCGGCCTTTGGCGCTCGCCAGGCTATTCGCAATCGCCAGGCAGGCTTCCTCGGAGCCGATCTGGCGCAAGGCCAGCAAGGCGGCGTCAAAAGAGCCTTCGTGTTCCAGGCATTTGGCCAGGGCAGGCACCTCTTTATCACCACCAACCAGCTGGAGGGCGCGGATGAGGACATTCCTGGCCACGTCGTCAGCAGCCCCGTCCAGCGCCTTGGCCAAAGCACTGGCCAGGCTGGAGCGCCGCGGTTCCTGCCCTGGGGTGGACGCCGCCATCGTCATGGCTTCCAAGGCGAAGGAAGCCTGCACTGTGGCTTCGTCATTGCTTGCGTTCAGGTTGGCGGCCAGTTCGGGCACCGCGCTGGCAGCGCTTTTCAGCAACTGCTTCGCAGCCGCCTCGCCGTCCTTCGCGTCAGCCCAGACGAGCTTGGCAGCTGTGGTCATGGCAGGGCCGCGCTTCTTAGCACCGCTGGCCGCGCCGGAGTGCCGCCGTCCGCCGCGCTGGGCGCGTCCTCCCCCAGGGTTCTGAACCTTCTTCGTCTCTTTGCTCATTGTGTATTCCCTTCAGTCAGCTATAACGCGAGGCGTGTTGTCGAATCACAGCAATCCCCAGGGCAGCCGCATCGGCTGCTCTGCCAGGCGGTTGGCCGTCTCGTCATTGCGGAAACGCAGCGTCTCCGGGTCAAAATGCAGTTTGCGTCCGGTGCGGATCGCGCAGTTGGCCAGATGGACCAGGATATTGCTGCGGTTGCCGTTGAGTTCATTCAAGCCGAATTTCTGGCGGGTGCGGATCGAGACGTTGAAGTCGCTGATCTGCGGCTCCGGGTCTGGCAACTCGACCACCAACTCAGCCAGGCGTTCTGGCTCGGTGCGGAAATTGCGGTAGACTTTGCCAAGCGGCCCTTCGATGAACGGCTTGTCCTTAGTTTCCTCCGGACCCCATTCGCAGGACTCCAGGATCAGCTTGCACCCGTCAGCATATTTCATTTCCACCTGCCCCCAGAGTCCGACCACGTCAGGATGCTGCGGCCAGGGCGCCGTCGCCTCGATTTCAGTCGGGCTGGTGTCGTCCTTGTCAAGGATGTATTGCACCGGGTCGAGATAGTGCTGCCCCATGTCAGCCAGGCCGCCGCCGTCATAGTCCCAATAGCCGCGGAATGACGGTGAGACGCGATGGCTGGTATACGGTTTATAGGGGGCTGGCCCCAGCCACAAATCATAGTCGATGTCAGCCGGCGGCTTCTCTGGCGGCAGGCCGAGTTTGCCGGTCCACATTGAGGCTTTCCAGGCAAAACCTGTATGCGCGCTGATCCGCACCGTCAGCGGCCAGCCCAGCAGGCCATTCTGGACCAGCTTTTTCAGCGGCTTGATGTCAACGCCCAGGCCATAAAACGCCCCATACAGCCGGAACCAGGTGTTAAGCCGGAAGACCCGGCCGTTGCGGCGCACGGCTTCAGCGATGTGAAGGCCCTCAGCAATCGTCCTGGTCATCGGCTTTTCCGCCCAGACGTCACAGCCGGCGTCTAGCGCATAGATATTCTGCAAGGCATGCCAATGCGGCGGGGTGACCACATGCACGACGTCAATGTCCTCATGGTCGATCATCTCCCGGAAATCACGATAGCCGCGACAATCGCCGCCGACCTTTTCCAGGGAGGCTTTGACCCGCGATTGCATCACGTCACAAACCGCCACCAGCTTTGCCTGCGGGTCTTTCAGCACATAGCCGAGATGGCCCTGCCCCATGCCGCCCAGGCCAATCACAGCGTGATTGATCCGGTCGTTGGCGCCTGGCCGGCCGGCGCCGCCCAAGGTCTCGCTTTTGACAATATTAGGCGCCGTTTTAGACGGTGACTTCGCCGCCCTGGCCGTTTTTTTGCTCATCGTTAGTTTCCTGGGTTGCAACTGTCGTGTTCCGTTCAGGCTTGAATGCCGTCATTTCAGGCTCTAACACTAATGAAATGCCAAATACACTATGAATTCATAACTGGCAATGTCAAGTCATCGCCATAAAAAAAGGCATCCCCGCCAAGGGGGATGCCCACACAAACGAAGAGCGCAACGCCGTCAGGGCGCCTTAGGCTCATCCTTGGCCTTAGCGTCGTCAACTTTCTCAGCGGCATTCTTGACGGCGCCTTCAACAGCTTCGGCAGCGCCTTTGACGGCCTTGGCAGCGCCCTCTACAGCCTTGGCAGCGCCCTCTACAGCCTTCGCTGTCACTTTCTTAGCCGCCGTTCCGACTTCACTGGCGGCAGCGCTGACTGCGGCGGCAGCCTCATCAACGGCTTGGGCGGCAGCCTCCTCCTGGGTTTCCGCTGGCGCGGCGGCTTCGGACGGCGCGGCCGTTTCAACAGAGGGCTTCGCCGTCGTCGCTGCGGCTTTTTCAGCGGCGCTGACATTCTTATGACTGAAACGGCCTGTAGTGGCAGCCAGCAACAGGGTGGAAGCCAGGAACACGACGGCAATCCACGTCGTCGCCTTGGTCAAGACATTGGTGGCCGAAGCGCCAAACATGCTCTCCGTAACACCGCCGCTGACAGCGCCCAGGCCGCCCCCAGCCTTGTTCTGTTGAATCAAAATAATCCCAATCAGCAACAACGCGCAGACAAAGGAGACAATCGCCAGCAATACGCTCAAAAACGATGACAGCATGCTCTATCTCTCCATATTAGGAAAACGATAACGAATGAACCAACGCCTCAGCTAACGCCGAAAGCATAAAAATATAAAAGATAAACTCTAAATATAAAAGACAAATCCGGCAAAGCAAGCCAGCACGGCGAGAAAAGGCTGAATACTGAATGCTGAATGCTGAATGCTGAATGCTGAGGCGCATTTGTCATTCATCATTCGTCATTTATCATTCGTTAGGGGCGAGGGACTCTCTAGGCTACATGCCACGCTGCCGTCTACTAAAGTCCACTTCTGTCCACGTCCACTCACCACTATCGTCCATTGACGTCCATCGTCCATCGTCTACTGATGTCCATTAAAGTCCACTTGCGTCCATTGTCCACTGTCCATTAAAGTGCCTTATCCGGGATGCCTAGCTCCGCAGCTTGTCGGAACTCCAAATATCAATCGGCGACCGATTACCGAAGGTTGCTGGGCATCATTTCTTGGTCGGCTCGCCGACCTGGTTGATCTCAGCGTGGTCAAAGACGACCCTGGTCTTCCAGTTCGCGCCCTCCAGGCGCATTTCCTTGACGAACCAGAGGTCATTGTCATGCTTCTTGGCGCCTTTCAGCTCCAGCTGGCGCCACGGCCGGCTTTCGCCTTGTCGGTACCACCATGCTTCCAGGGGGAAGCCATGCGCGGCGCTGAAGGAGACCTGGACAACGCCGTTGCCGCCAGGCTCGGCTAGGCGCATTACGCGGCAATCGCGCTGGCGGCTCTTCTGGCGAGGCAGCTCCTCGACGAAATCCCAATAGATGAAAGCAAACGTCAAGTCCTCGGGCGCCAGGCCGAACGCGAACAGCCCCGGTGCCTGCTCGTGCGGCGGCAGTTCAAGCGTTGTCTTGGCGGCTTCGCCATCTTGGCCGTGCTTTTGTTCGAAGCCATAGACATTGACGTCGTTGAGCACCAGCTGCGCGTGCAAGGACTCGGGCGTGAAAGTCATGCGCACCCGGATGGCACCCTGCACGGTCTCGGCGCCTTCCGCCTTGTGGGTCAGGCGGCCAGTAATCTCCCCCCAGGCATTGGTGCGCAGCGGGCGACGCACCTCTGCCAGGAAGTCAGCCGGAGCCAGCTCCTCGCTCAGCGCTGGCCATCCCCACAGCAGGCAGGCGCTCAAAAACAGCCAAAGCAACGGGCGCAGGCGCATCATTCCTCCTCAATTCCCTGGGGGAAGTAAGCCATGTCATTGGTAATGAGCATCTGGTCGAACATGATGCCGTCCTCGCGGTTCAGCAGCGTAATCGTATGCTTGCCAGCCGCGAGCTTGTACGTCTTTGGGGATTCCAGCCAATGCCAGGTGGTGTAGGTGCCGTCATTGCCCACCGTCACCGAGCGCGGCTCGTCATCGACTTTCACATTGATGGTGTTGCCGCAGGAGCCATCCCACCAGACCCGAAGCCAGATTTTGCATTCCAGGTCAGTCGGCACTTCAAACTCGAAAACAGCGCCGCCGTATTCCATGGACGGCTCCTTGTCGGGCGGCGGAACGCCCTTGCCGTCGAGAATCCGCAGGGCTGTCTGCTTCGCCGCCTGCGAGTCAGTTATTTTTTCAAAAGGCGGCGTCATCGTCTTCACGTCGCCGGCGTCAATGACCTTGAAGAAGTCGGCGGCGGCAACGGCTGCACCGGGCGTTGTTGCAGCAGCATCACCTTCGCTCCGAGGCTGCCTGGTCGAGGAGGCCATGCGGTCTTTTCGGACGCCTGCCAGGGGGTCTTCCACCGGCTTGATGACCGCCCCTGCCGCCAGGATCAGCCCCAGGGCCACTCCGCTGGCCAGCACCGACTTCCAGCTGAACAGCGTCGCCCGCCGCAAATCCTCCCAGCGGTTCGGCAACGATGCCGAGGCCAGCGCCAATGCGACGAACCAGCCGAGGCCGCGCGTCAATGGATCGCTGACCGTCATGCCAGTTATAAACACCGTCAGGGACAGGGCACCGCCCAGAGCCAACCCATTGCCTTGCTTTGACTTGTAATAGCGTCGCAGCCCATCACCGGCAGCAATCGCCAGAAGCAGGAAAAACAGGACTGCGGTCGGTATGCCGACGGTGCCTGCCAGGATGCCCCAGCCGGCCTGGGTATCGGTGTCGATGTCGTTGAAGATCGGGTTAGGCAGATCATCATAGCAACGGCCGACGCATTGCTGATAGCGTCCTGAGCCCACTCCTGCCCACGGTGCCCGCCCGGCCATGCGCAGCGCGGCCACGAAGTCGAGGTGGTTAGTTTTCAGCTCTCCGGGATAATCGCCTGTTTTCAAAGGTGAAAATGTCTCCTGCACGACTTGGCGATGTTTTTCTGGCAGGACATGAGTTCCGACTCCGAACAGGATGGCCAAGGCGACCAGGTTGACGGCCAGGGCCCGCCGCGAATGCAAAACCGCGCCAGCCAGCAGGGCTGCTACGGCCAAAAACAGCATCTGGCCATGCGCGATGCCGACCAGTACCGCGACGGTGCCCAGCAGAACCGCCAGGCAGCGGAAAAGTCCAGGCTTGCGACCGAGCCACTGCGGCTGCACCCAGGCCAGCACTGCCGCCAGGAAGAAACTCAACGCCATCCGGCTCCGGAACAGTCCTGTGTAGGCTTCACCAAAGCCCCACGCGATCTTCAGCACATCCGCCGGCGGCAGAACCATGCCGAAGCCGTATCGTCCGGCCTGCCAGAAGGCTAGGGCGAGATTGACGGCCAGGCCAGCGGTCGCCGCAACCACGGCCAGGCGCGGCGCATTCTCGACCAGAAAGCTCATAATCAGCAGGCCGCAGAAAAACTGCTGCACCAGTTGCGCCACTTCCATCGCACCGCCCAGCCCGGAGCGCGACACCACGTTGGCCAGGGCAATGGCAGCCAAGGCAACAAGAGCCAGCAAGGGGAAAAACACCCGCTGCCGATTCCGCCACTGATGAAACAGGAGTCCGAGCAGGGCCGCAGCAAAGCCGAGGTCAGCGATGCCTAGGCGCCCGCCCGCTATCGGCAGCTTGATCTGGTTAGCCATCAGCAACAGGGCAAGGCCGCAAAGCCAAATCAGCCAGCTGGGCGCCGTCGACGTTGACGTCGCCTCCGCGTCGTCGACGTTGTCCAACCGAATATCTTCGTCCTGGGGTTCGGGGCTGGTCGGCTCTGGCTGCCGCACGAGCAAGCCCGGCTGGGATGTCCATTCTTCAGCTGCTGGGATGGGCGGCGAATTATGAATATGTTCAGTCATAAGTCAAATTTTCCTGATCCGAAATTCTGCAAGGTTGAAGGCTGGCGCTGCCGCAGCGTCAGACCTTGCTACGATTATGTGCAAAAAACGGACGGCTGAAACAGTTTATTGGAATCGACCCGAAAAGCCTCAGAAAACCTAAGGTGCCATGCTGGCAGGGAGGCGAAAAACCGTTGACTGCAAGAAAAACGACATCTACGGCAAGCCATGCCCTTGATGCCGCCTCAAGCGCGACCCTGACTGCTTTTGGCAGGCTCATGCTCATTCATGCAGTCGACCATGACTTCCCTTCGCCGACTATGGCTTCCTCGCGCGCGGCAATAGGATGGAGGCCCCCTCAGGGTGGGGGGGGCTGGATTTCTGAAACCGTGGAAAAAATAGGCTCTCAGACGCCTTTTTTCAAGCGGTTTTCAGCAGATTCCTAGTAATTTTGTGCTTAGGCAGGATTTTGATAGCATGCAGGCATCATGCTTTCCATGACTTCCGCTTTACTCCGCCACGGTTGCGAGGATTTCCGCAATCAGCTTTTCGGCGTCAACGCCTTCGGCTTCCGCGCGGAAATTGGTGATGACGCGATGTCTTAGCACTGGCAGTGCGAGGGCGCGGACGTCCTCGCAGGCCACGTTGCGCCGGCCTTGCAGCAGCGCCCGCGCCTTGCCGGCCAGGATCATGGCTTGCGACGCCCGCGAGCCAGCGCCCCATTGCACTAAGTCATTGACTCTCGGCGCCGCCTGCGCACCGCCCGGCCGCGTAGCTGCGCACAGGCGGACGGCGTAGGCCACCACGTTGTCCGACACCGGCACTTCTCGCGCCAGGCGCTGCAAGGCGATAATCTCCTGCCCGTCCAAGACCGGCTGCAGTGCTACCTGCTCAGGCGCCGTCGTCTCCCGCACCATGCGCTCCTCGTCCGCCAACGGCAGGTAGTCCATCACGATGTTCATCAGAAAACGGTCGAGCTGCGCTTCCGGCAGCGGATACGTCCCCTCAAGCTCAATAGGATTCTGGGTGGCCAGCACGAAGAACGGCTTTTCCAGGGGATAGGTGACGCCGCCCACGGTCACATGGCCTTCGCCCATCGCCTCCAGCAGCGCGGCCTGGGTTTTCGGGGGCGTGCGGTTGATTTCATCCGCCAGGACGAGATTGGCAAACACCGGCCCTGGGATGAACCGGAACGTCTTCTCTGTCCGCCCGACTGACTCATCCATGACTTCGCTGCCGAAAATATCTGCTGGCATCAAGTCTGGGGTGAATTGAATTCGCTTGAAGGTCAGCGAAAACAGCTGGGCGACGCTTTTCACCAGCAGCGTCTTGCCCAGGCCGGGCACACCGGTCAGCAGGGCATGGCCGCCGGCCAGCAACGTCACCGTGATCTGCTCGATAACGTCCTCCTGGCCAATGATCACCCGTCCCAACTCTTGGCGCAAACGCGCCATTGCCGCTGCCGCGTCCATGCCGGTTTTATTCATAATCCTCTCTGTCATGGCTCCTCACTTCAACAATTCGCGTCAACTGAAATGGAAAAAACGGCTTTAGGCGTTATAATCGCCTCGTATCTTATGATGAATTTCAACTATCAGCCAATATAATCATCGGAGGTTGACAATGCGAGTCATCGAACCCCACATTCACATGATTGCCCGGACTACGGCCGATTATGAGCGCATGGCCCTGATGCACACCGCCGCCTGCTGCGAGCCTGCGTTCTGGGCTGGCTATGACCGGACTTCCGCCCAGGCTTTCCACGATTACTTCACCCACTTGACGGTCTTCGAGCCGAAACGCGCCGCCCAGTACCTGATCAAGCATTTCTGCCACATCTGCATCAACCCCAAGGAAGCTGAAGACCTCGTCCTCGCCCGCGAAGTGATCTCCTTCATCCCGGAATTTCTGAGCCGCGACAACGCCATCGGCATCGGTGAAATCGGCACGAACAAGAACACCCGCAACGAAATGACCATTTTTGAAGAGCAGATTGACCTGGCCGTCCGGCTTGACCAGCTCGTCTGGGTCCACACGCCGCACCTAAATGACAAGCTGAAAGGCACTAAGATGATGCTTGACGCCCTCAAGAACCGTCGCGACATCAATCCTGAAAAAATTTGCTTTGACCATGCCGAGGAACACACCATCGGGTTGATTCGCGACCAGGGCTTCTGGGCAGCGATGACTATCTACCCGGTCACCAAGAATTCGCCGGCACGCGTCGTCGACGCCTTGGAAATGTACGGCCTTGACCACATCATGGTCGATGCTTCAGGCGACTGGGGGCCGTCCGACCCGGCCACTCTCCACAACGCCATCTTTGAAATGCGCCAACGAGGCTATGACGACAAGACAGTAGAGCAGGTCTTCTACCACAATCCCTGCCAATTCCTGTCCCAGTCGCCGAAATTCTCCTGCTGAAAAGGCGTTGCCAGCGCGGACGCCGCCTCTTGTCGGCACGTCCTGCCACTTCTGCCGAAAAGCGGCCAGATTTTCACCCTTGCCATCGCCCTGCCTTCCCAACCCTGAGGTTTTAACATTAATTTTAACAGGAGGTCCGTTCATGATCAGCAAACATGCGTTTCGCCTTGCCGTCTTAGGTCAGCTCTGCGTTAGCGCCGCCTTTCTCAACGCCGCCCCTGCGGCGCCGGCCAGCGCTTTGGTAGAGTGTCACCAGGCAGAGTGCCGGGACGGCAAGATCACAGTGGCCCGAGTCAGCCAGAACTTATTTGCTGACGACTTCAGCCGCAATTCTGGCCTCTGGCTGGACTTCAACAATTTCCAAAATCTCCTCACCTTCACGTACGGCGATGTAGACGGCGTCAAGGCCCTGGTCATCACTAAGAACGAGGCTTTCAAAGCGACTGACACTGCCTTTGAGCTGACCTCCAAGCCATTCCCGGTCACGCCTGGCTCTGCCTTCGCGTATAGCATCACCGCCCGAGGCACGGTCGACATGAGCCGTGCCCGCGGCCATAACGTCTCATACCACAACCGCATCCAGTGGCGAGACCAGGAGCAGCAGATTCTGACGGAAACGCCATATACCTTCAAGAACGCCTCGGAGCGGTTTGTCACCACCACCATCACCGGAACCGTTCCGGAAAAAGCTGCTTTTGCCGTCCTCCGCCTCGGCGCTGACAGCCCCAACATCACCCCTGGCACCTATTTTGCTTTGACTTCCATCACCTTCACTTCCCAGCCGCCCAGCAGCCCCTATCTTCCCGAGGGATACATAGTGTCCAAGCCATTCCCCTTGCCGCTGGCTGGTGCCTTGGCCTGGGAGGCTGACATCCCTGCTGGCACCGTTCTCACCCTCCAGCTCGCCACCGCCCCGGACGACGGCGGCTCGCCAGGACGCTGGTCTGACTGGTCCGCGCCTGCCACCCAGCTGCCAGCCTGGCCGCCGGCCGCCCGCTGGGTGCGCTACCGCGCAACCCTCAAGGCCGCTGACGGCCGGGCGCCTGTCCTGAAATCCGTCACCCTGGGCAGCTTGACCGACCGGAACTGGTCAGGCCAAGACATCACCCCGCCGATCATCACCCGCCTCACTCCAGCCCAAACCACCGACCCCACCGCCCCCATCGCGTTCCGCCTCGCGGACGAGACTGGCATCGACTGGAAAAACCTCCGCCTGCTCCATCACGGCAATGACATCCTGCCCCACTGCCGACGCGCTGGCGACGTCATCACCTTCACTCCGCCGACAGCGTTGGCGCTGCCCGGGTTTGAGATACACCCCCGCTACTGGCCCCGCACCAACTACCGCAACGCCCTGGCCTTCACCACCCCGACCGACGCCCACGACGCGATCCGCGTCAGCCGGGAAAAAATCATTGATGACACGGCCTTCTCCCTGACCAGCATGCCCCGCCCGATTGTCGCCGGCCAAAACTACGCCTTCCGCTGTGACTGCCGCTATCTCCTGAGCCTCGCCGCCCCCGGCAACCTCACCATCGGGAAAATCACCTGGAAGGACGCGGAAGGCGCCAGCTTGGAACCGTACCTGCCAATCCTGTTCACCGGCCACCCCGGCGACTGGAACGCCATCAGCATGAGCATGACCGCCCCGGCCGAAGCCGCCAGCGCCGTGGTCAGCTTCGGCTTCGACCACCCCAACTTCGCCGGCGATGATTACCTCGACATCCGCAACGTCGCCCTGACCGGCCCGCAAGGCGCACCCATAAAGTCCACCGAACCCAATCTCCACGCCTTCCAATTCACCGCTGCTGACCTGGCCGGCAATCGCACCCAGGCCGAACGCTATGTCCTTATTGACGAACCGCCGACCAAGAACATCGTCCGCCTCCGCGACGACGGCTTTGTCCTCGTCGACGACAAGCCATTCTTCCCCATTGGCGCCTACGCCGTCTGCAAGCGCGAATTCAACGACAATGATCTTGACAAGGCCTTCGCCGACCTCAAGAAGATTGGCTTCAACTTTGCGCACACCTACCAATCTGCCCGCAACGAGAACTTCCAGCAATTCTTAGCCGCCGCTGCCAAGCACGACTTCAAAGTCTGGGTCGCGTCGAGCGCGGGCGCCAATTCCACCCAGATTGGCAACTATCTGCGCACAGTCGCCCGCGAATACAAGCATCCCTCCATCCTGGCTTGGTACCTGGCTGACGACACCAGCGGCCACGTCTCACCCGAGGCCCTGACCGAACTACACCAGGCTATTCGCGACCTTGATCCCAGCCATCTGACCGTCCAGGCCGACGGGGTCGGCTCGCCCGGCACCCCGAACTACTTGCCTTACATCCACGCCACTGACGCCTTCCTGCCCGAAATCTACCCTATCCGCGACGCTGACTCCGACGGCCCGCCCAAGGTCATCAGCGACATGAAGCTGATCCACGCCAACCTCGCCGCCGAGGGCAATCCAGTCAAATCCATCTGGGCCATCATCCAGTACTTCCAGGGCTGGAGCAGCTGGAAGCGCTTTCCGACCTTCGAGGAACTGCGATCCATGAGTTTCCTGTCCATCATCCACGGCGCCCACGGCATCACCTGGTACACTTACGGCGGTTTCGATAAAAATCATGGCATGACCGACACCCCGGAGACCTGGAACAACATGGCCACCGTCGCCACCCAGCTGAACCAACTGAGCGAAATACTCACCGAGCGTACGCCGCCCCAGCTGCAACCGCCGACTATAGCCAGCGGCCCGACCACGGACAGCCTGGGCCATCCCGCCATCAGCGCCCTCCTGAAAATCCACCAGGGCAACGCCTATCTCCTCGCCGCCAGTTCTGCCCGCGAACCCATACGAGCCAACTTCCAACTGGACGCTCGCCTGGCCGACAAAACCAACGCCAAGGTCCTCTTCGAAAACAGGAACGCAACCATCCAAAACAACGCCCTCACCGATGACTTCAAACCCTACGAAGTGCACGTCTACCAATTCCAATAAATAAAACCAAAATGCGTCGATAACCTCATGAAACCGGGAACCAATTTTGACATCTCCCCTGCCTGAAGACGTCAAATTGATGTCCGCAGAAAAATTTTTTTGAGAAATTTTTCTTTGTTGACATTGCTTCCTGGATTTCCTTCGCTATATTATCCAGCTGTCGTTTCCGTCCCGATTCATTTCGGTTTTTTGCGTTGTCCTTTTCACGACAGTCCAGGATCAACTTCGATGCATCATTTATTCTCATCTAACGTTATTCCACCTCGTCATTTTGAGCTTGACGACGTCCGCGAGCCGAATTACCTGCGCGAGCAATTTCCTTACACTGACGTTCCCCGGATTTTGTTTGACGGGCAGGACGTTCTGCCTGCGCCTGCGTCGGAGATTTGGATCACGGACACCACGTTCCGCGATGGCCAGCAGGCCCGGCCGCCCTACAAGCCTGAACACATCGTGCGCATTTACGATCTGCTGCACCAGCTGGGCGGCCCTGAGGGCGTCATCCGGCAATGCGAATTCTTCGTGTACAGCCAGCGCGACCAGGAGGCCATCAACGGCTGCATGGCCCTTGGCCACCGCTATCCTGAAATCACCGGCTGGATTCGCGCCAACGCCGAGGACTTCCAGCTGGTCAAAAGACTCAACCTCAAGGAAACCGGCATCCTGACCTCCGTCTCCGACTACCATATCTTCTTGAAACTCAAGAAGTCCAGGCGCAAAGTCATGGACGACTACTTGGCTACGGTCAAGGAGGCCCTGTCAGTCGGCATCATTCCGCGTTGCCATTTTGAGGACATCACGCGGGCGGACATCTATGGCTTCTGCCTGCCGTTTGCCGAGGAGCTGATGAAGCTGTCCCAGGAAAGCGGCATCCCGATTAAGATTCGCCTTTGCGACACCATGGGCTACGGCGTCACCTATCCCGGCGCGGTGCTGCCCCGGAGCGTCCCGCGCCTGGCCCACGCCTTCCACAAGGAACTCGGCGTTCCCTCTGCCCAGCTGGAATGGCATGGCCACAATGACTTCCACAAAGTCCACACCAACGCCGTCACTGCCTGGTTCTACGGCGTCTCCAGCCTGAACGCATCGTTGCTTGGCTTTGGCGAACGCACCGGCAACCCGCCCTTGGAAGCGGCCATCATCGAATACATCGCCCTCAAAGGCAGCAGCAACGGCATCAACACCCGCGTCATCACCGACATCGCCAACTACTATCGGGACACAGTCCAGGCCGCCATCCCAGACAACTATCCCCTGGTGGGCGCCGAATTCAACACCACCCGCGCTGGCATTCATGCTGACGGGCTGCTCAAAAACCCGGAAATCTACTCTATTTTCGACACGGTCGCGCTGCTCAACCGCGGCATCAAGGTCATGGTGACGGACAAGTCAGGCCTGGCCGGCATCGCCCAGTGGCTGAACGACTACATTGAAGCCAGCCCCAGCGACCACGAACCCCTGTCCAAACGCCATCCTGGCGTTCGCCGCATCCACGAGTGGGTCACGGAGCAGTACGCCCAGGGCCGCACCTCGTCCATCTCCAGCGAGGAAATGATCGCCCAGGCCAAGTACCACATCCCCGGCATGTTTGAGTCCGACTTCCAGAAAGTCAAGCGGGCGGCAAAGGACAAGGGCCGTCGCCTAGCGGCCAGAATCTGCTCGGCGCCAGAGGTGCTGTCACTCAATCCTAAGCGGATCGTGCCCTTCCTGCGCCAAGTCGTCCGCACCGAGCCTTCCATCCAGTTTTTGGCTATCACCAACAGCGACGGCAAGCAGCTCAGCCAGGTTCATACCCAGCGCGGCGACAAGGGGCTGTTCCGCTCCCTGCTCAATCTTGACTTCAAGGAAAAAGAATGGTTCCGCAACGTCATCGCTACGGGCGAGCCGTACTGCTCCGACCTGTTCTTCTCTCGCTTCACCGGCCGCCTGATCATGACGTGCGCCGAACCCATCCGCGACCAGGACGGCAACATCGTCGCGGTCATGGACGTCGACTTCAAATTCGATGACTTGACCAAGATGGTCAACACCCTCCCCTTTGACCCAACCGACCCGCATCACCAACAGCTGGCCACAGAAGTGGATGCTGTCGCCGGAGGAGCCGGCCGCCAGCCAGCCGACTGAGCTCTCCTGCGACAAGACGCCTGAAACAACACCATGATCGACCCTGTCGCTTTTACAATCGGGCCTCTTGCCGTGCGCTGGTATGGCATCTGCGTCGCTGCCGGCCTAGTCGCCGGCTTCAACCTCCAACTCTGGCGCGCCAAGAAATACGGCTTCACCCATGACCAGGTCTCGGATATCACCTTCCTGGCCATGGGCGCTGGCCTAGTCGGCGCCAGGCTCCTCTATGTCATCCGGTTCTGGCAGCAGGAATTCGCCGGAAATTTCCTGGATGTCTTCAAAATTCACCGCGGGGGGCTGGTTTTCTACGGTGGTTTTCTCGGCGCCGTGCTTGCCCTGGTCATCTTCGCCCGGCGGCGCCGCTGGGCGGTCTGGCGGATTGCCGACCTGGTCGCGCCAGCCCTTGCCTTAGGACACGCCTTTGGCCGCATCGGCTGCCTGATCAACGGCTGCTGCTTCGGTTTTCCGTACGACGGCCCATGCGCTGTCAGCTATCCAGCCTACGTAGGTGGCTTCCTGAACAGCGCCGCCGCCGTCCAAGCGGAACAAGGGCTGCTCACCCTGACCAGGGACACCATCTGGTCTGTCCCGACCTTTCCGCTGCAAGCCATCGCCGCTGTCGGCAACGTCCTCATCTGCCTGCTCCTGCTCTGGATGGAAAAGCGGCAATGGTTCCGCCAGCGGTTATTCTTGGCTTATCTCATCATGTACACTGTCGGCCGTTTCCTGCTTGAATTCGGCCGCGGCGACTACCTGGTCAAGACTGCTGGCCTGACACCGTCCCAGATCACCTGCCTGTGGCTCCTGCCTGCCAGCATCGCCGTCTATGCCGGCGCAGCCATCTGGCAACGGCGACACCCGCAAACAACACCTTGAACTAACGCAACCACCTCTCATGGGCGACAACGACAGCCAGTCGAAATCAACCCTCACCGTCGACGACCAGTATCCCGACGGCATCCGGATTGACGCATTCCTCGCCCGAACCTTCCCCGAACACTCACGCGCCTTCTTCCAAAAATGCCTGGCAGAACACCGCGTCCTGGTCAATGGCCGCCATCCCAAGCGCGCGGACAACGTCTGCACCGGCGACGCCATCGAGGTGTTCTGGCCCCTCCTGCCGCTAGATAAGCTTGAGCCGGAATCCATCCCGCTGGACATCATGGCGGAGGACAAGGACATCATCGTCCTGAATAAGCCGCCCGGCATGGTCGTCCACCCCGCCCATGGCAACACCTCGGGGACACTGGTTCACGGCCTCCTCTTCCACGTCGGCGCCGCCTTTGCAGAAATGGCTGACGAAGAGCAGCGCCCTGGCATCGTGCATCGCCTTGACAAGGATACCTCGGGGGTGATAGTCGTCGCCAAAAACCCGGCGGCGCGGCTGCTTCTCAAGGAGGCCTTCCAACGGCGCCAGGTTGAAAAAACGTACTTGGCGATTGTGCTTGGCTCTTTTGACGTGTCGAGCGGCCGGATTGAGTCCGACATTGGCCGACACCCTGTCCACCGGCAGCGGATGGCCGTCGTCGAGCGCGGCGGCAAGCATGCCGTCACCCTCTTCCGCGTACTCGGCCAGAACTGCGGCTGCTCTCTCCTGGAAGTCAGGATCCTCACTGGCCGCACCCACCAGATCAGAGTCCATTGCGCTTCCATCAACCACCCGGTCCTTGGCGACCACGTCTACGGCGGCCGCCCCCGCAACGCACCACTGCAACCGCCGCGCCAGATGCTGCATGCCTGGAAAATCGTCTTTCCGCACCCGCGCTCAAAAATCATGCGCCAATACATGGCGCCGTTGCCGGACGACTTTCGCGCCGCCCTCGCCGCCCTTGAGCTGCCGCCGATCGGAGAACACCAGCCACCACAAAACCCGCTCCTCGACCCGGATGCAGAGCCAGGCAGCCAGCTGGCCAAGACGCCCATCGACCTGATGGATGATGTGGAGGACGATGAACTGCTCCAAGACGACGACTGGCTCGAAAGCGACGAGTTATCCGAAAACTGTGATCTGGACGACCTGGACGACGATGAAGACCCATGACCCCTTCCACGACGAAGACGTCAACACGCTCCGTACCACTGGCAGCGCTTTAACCCTGCCCTCTGGCCGAAGCATAGTTCTTCCCAAGACCTTCGGCTTCTGCCGAGGCGTCCGCAACGCCGTCAACCTGCTCCACCAGACGATTCTTCAAAATGAAGGCCGGCAGCTATGGCTTCTGGGCGCCATGATTCACAACCCGGCGGTCAATGCGCAATTCGCCCGGCGCGGTGTCCGGATCATCGCTGAAAGCGATCTTGAAACTGCGTTTGACACAGCCCCGGCTGACGACGTCTTCGTCATTCCCGCCTTTGGCCTGCCGCTTGACTTTGAACGCCGCCTGCGGGCCTTTGTCACGCCGCCGGGAGAAATCGTCGACGCCACCTGTCCCTTTGTGCGTCGCGTCTGGCAGGCCGTTTCCCAGGCTGCCGCGTCCGGCGCCGCCGTCATCATTCACGGCCAGCCTGGGCACCAGGAAACCACGGCGATCTGGTCGCGGGCCGCTGCTGAGGCCGCCGCCGTCGCCATCATCCCCAATCCTGACCAGGCCCGGCAGTTCGCCGCCGCCGCCGGAACTAGAGACCTCTCGGCCTCTTACCCAACGGAACTGCTTTTCAACTGTGACCGCCTGGCAGACACAGCCTGGACAGTCGTCAACCAGACGACTATGCTGGGAACAGACACTACCGCCATCGCCGACATTCTCCGCACCGCGTCCTGGCATCAAGCGCCATTGCAAATCGCGGACACGCTCTGCGCCGCGACTCAATCCCGGCAAGGCGCGGCAAAAGCCCTATGCACGCATCCCTGCGACGTGATCTTCGTGCTTGGCGGCACTAACAGCAGCAACACCACCCAGCTCTATCGACTGGCCGCTGGACATGCCGACGCCTTCTTCCTGCAATCTCCAGACGACCTCCAGGCCAGCATGGTGCGTCATTTCAATCCTGCGACCGCAACCTGGGAAGAAACCAAAGACTGGCTGTCGCCATCTTGCCAGACCATCGGCATCCTGGCCGGGGCTTCCTGCCCAGATTCCGAGCTGGGAAACCTAATCCGGAAAATCGCCCGCCTGGCATGACGCCGTCGCCGTAAAAAAATCCGTGCGTTTCTTTGCGTCCTGTTATCGGGTGGATTCCAGCAAGCATTCACCTGGGTTGCAGCAGGCCCAAAGTGCGATTTCGCCAAGGCGAATGGCCGCAGCGGAGGCCCAGTTTGTGCGGAAAGCGCCGGGCATAGCGGGCGCATAGTTCGTCGCTGACCCCGGCGCCGTGCAGCAGCGCCAGCATCGTCTCCCGGTGCGGCCGCATCAGCTCCAGCGTAGCGGCGCGAATGTCCGCCGCTGGCGGCGCTTGAGCTGCAAAGGCGTCAACAGCCGCTGCCACGGCCTCTGCCTCATCCGGGACTTTCGCCGTCGCAAAGTCCGGCATGACCAGGTCGCGACCGCCGATGTTCGCCGTGTTCACCGCCGGCAAGCCGCACAACAAGTATTCCGCGCTGACGAACATCGCGCCTTCCTTGGCTGAAAGGCATAGCCCGCAGCGCGCCTGGTTGATCGGATACGCAATCAACAGCGCTGGATAGCTGTCCGTCACCTTCGCCTGCGGCAAGCTGCGCAGCGTTGCATCGACGTAGGTGCGCTCATTGTCCGAAAACGTGCCTATCAGCCTCAGGCTGCGGATCGTCGTCGCCAGCGCATGGCGCTTGAAAGGCGTAATCCGGGCGATGTAGAGAGCGTCATAGCGCTTGCGCACAAACGGCAGAATCGGATAGCGGCGTTCATCCAGAAACGCATTCTGGTGGCAGAACACAGCTTCCTCTCCTTGACGCTTCAAGGCCGCTTCTTCCTCTGGGCAATTAGCCAGGAACAGCACCCGGGACAGCTGGGGCAGGCGTTGCCGCGCCGCCCGGAAATCCTGGGACAAGCGAGTTGCGGCATCATCGGTCTGGCATTGCCAGCCGAGCTGGATAAACAGCGTGACCGGGACTTCCCTAGGCAACGCAGCCTCGTAAGCATCCAGATGAGACAGAAAGTCGCGCTCGTACGCCGCCAACACATACGGGTGCCGCGACAACAATGCGCACGGCAGATATGAACCTAAACCGATGGCTGACCATATACTCATCAAACTGTCCTGATTTTTCGCTTATGCATGATTCAATGCCAAGGCTCGTGAGTACGCCGGAATCGTCCTTAGTATAATTCCTTCTGTTCAGGATACAATGGCGCAGCAGCGCGGTTCGACTGCCATAGACGACCGTGACAGAAGCCCGGCCAAATGACATTTGCTTGCCGGACTGCGTTGGCATTGCCCGAGTCCTGGCGTTATCTTACACTCTTGTCGACAGTCCAGCCCTGCCCCCTGCCCTTTTCCAGGAAAACCCCAACCATGAAAACATGCCTTTTAGTCATGGCCATGGCCTCGGCGGCATTTGCCGCCCAGGCGCCCGGCAACGCCAGCCCAGCTGACCGCAGCCCAGCAGCGATACGCGCCATCAACCGCTTCAATCCCGACGACCCGGACATCATCCTCGGGCGCTACCTCTTCAAGGATCGGGTCATGAACAATCCGATATATTTTGTCAGCGGCTACATGGACATCAGCGACGCCCCGCCCAATTCCTGCCTAGTCTCCAACAAGGGCAATCGCTTTACATCGTTCTTCGACCAGGACAAAAAATACCTCTCCTACGTGGAAAACGCCCATCCCGTGCCCATCCCGCCAGACGCCGCCTTCGCCCGCATCTCCCTAACTCAAAGGGCGATGCCCGGCCTGGTCATCAACGTGGCGCCGCCCAATTCAGAGCCGACAGCCGATAGCACCGCTGGCGGCAAGGTTTTTGTCAACGACATCTGCCTGCCATCAACTCTGTATATGCTGTCTGAGACGCCGAACGAAATCTTCGTGCAGCCTTTCCTCAAGCGCTGGCGACCCTACAATGACTTTGTGCGCTTCTCTCTCAGCGGCAACCATCCCTTCCGCCGACGCCTCAGCCATGTCGCCACCATCGCAGAACCGGTTGACGGCAGCATCCTCACCGCCGAACTGGTCCATGGCGACGAGTTCGAGACCGTCAAAAGGTTGTCCTCGACCATCCGCGTCGGCGTCAAAGGCAAGGGCAGCGGCCGAGTCACCGCCCAAATCATCGGCGACAGCTATACCCAGGGCGCATTTTTCCGGGACGCCCTGCTCAAATCAGGGCAGGTGCCAGGCTTGAGCCTGATCGGCCTGCGCAAAACCGCCGAAGACCAATACGACGAAGGCCGCGGCGGCTGGCGGCTGGACTCCTATTTCACGGTCCCTATCCGACCCGGATCGTCGTTCCATTCCTGGATGCACCCCGAAGGCGACTTCCGCTACTGGGGCGTGCGTGAATTCTGGGTCACCGCATGGAAGTGCTTCCGGAAAACCGCTGGCAACGCCTTCGAGCCAAATTATTCCTGCGGCCGCTTTGACTTCTGCCTGCCGCGCTTTGACGAAAACACCGGCATCCTGCTGCAACCACAGCCGGGAGACGTGCAGTACGACCACGCCCAAAGCACATTCCTGCTCTTTGACGGCAACGCCTGGACCCCACGCCGGCAGGAAGACTTCAATTGGCGATTCGACTACTCCAAATACCTCGCCATGTGGGGCTTCGATGCGCCCCAATTCCTGTTCGTCGTCCTCGGCCTGAATGACTTCTGCAACCAACTCCAGGCCGACTATAGCCAGTGGGACCAGCAAATCACCACCCTGAAAAATTCCTATTTAGAGGCCAGGCCAGACGGCCGTTTCGCCATCTGCATCCCCTGCTCGTCCTGCGGCATCCTCGACAACGCCGCCGGCTCCTTCACCTTAAAGCAAAATGCGGCGATGTGGAATTTCCGCCAACATCTTATCAAGCAGTTCGACCGGCGCGAACAGGACGGCTTCTATTTGGTTGATACGGCGATTACCGTTGACAATGAATACGGCTACCGCTATCTGCCCAAAAACGACATCACTATCCCCTACGCCGGCTGTCCGGACGACGTCACCCTGAACGTCCAAACCGGCAACCCGCACCCCTACAATTCCTATCCTACCATGGGCGTCCCCATCGCCGCCTTCATCCAGGCTTTCCGCGAATAGCTTCCGGCCTCCTGGACGGCATTCTGTTCATAACACCCTTCAGGATTGCAAAATCCCACTCAACGGATACAGTATTTTTTGGCGAAGGCTCATTTCCGCCTATTCTCAAACCTAAAACATCAAGGCACTCCATCATGCTGAAAAGCGCCCAGGCACTCAGCGCCATTCCCGAGGTCCCCATCTCTGAAATCGGCGGCTGCGACGGCGAAAATCTCTGCCACATCTACATGGAAGCGCAGATCTTTTCCCCTGACTCTAAGCACTTCATTGTCCATTCAGGAAGCACACCGCATGGCACCCACGATCCGACTAAGCATATCTACTACCGCTGCGACATCGAGGACGACTTCTCGTTGCACCCGATGACCGACCGCCTCCAAGTCACCTGCCCGGCTATCAGCCCAGACGGCAAATTTTTCTACTACATCGTGACTAACTGGCAGCGGCACGGTCACGGTGCCCCCATCGAATTGCGGCGAAGGAACCTCGACGGCAGCGATGACATCATCATAACCGCCATTCCCGGCCGCCTGCCCGGCTCCAACCTCCTGCTCGGCGAAGTCTATCCCCTATCCACGATTTCCAGCGATGGCCAGCGCCTGGCCACCCGCATCGCCTTGTTCTCCACCAGAACCCAATGCTGGACCTACGCGCTCGTCGTCTTCAATCTTGACCAGGGCGACTACTTCATCAGCTTCAACGACGCGGAATACGTGAATGCGCATCCGCAGTATTCGCGTTCGCTCGACCCGGACGAATCCCATGACATCATGCTGCAGCATAACCACGCCCACCAGCATGACAACAAGCGTCTCCTCGACGCACTCCGGGCAAAGGCGAAGCCCGGCCAGTCCGTCTCCTTGGCGCCACGCGCCGCCGGCACCGACATCCATGTAATTTGCGATGATGGCAGCCATCTGCGCGACCTGCCGTTTGGACGTTCAGCGACTGAAATGGCACTTGGTCACCAATGCTGGGTCGGTCGCTCAAACTGGATCATCGTCCAATGCAAACAATGGGCCCAGCCCCATTTCATCAACAACGTGCCCTCGCCCTTCCAAAATCCAGTCCCGGACATCGGCGTCTACCTGTTCGCTGCCCAGCCGATGGAACGCATGGACCACCTCGGCGTCAATACGCCTGACATGCACCGCCTGCCGCTATGCAATCACGCTCCAGACAACTGGTTCGGGCATTTCGGCGGCGATATCGAAGGACGACGCTTCATCGTCGACGCCATGAACCCCGAACGCCAGCTGAGCCGCCTCTACCTGTTCAGGCTCGGCAATCTCGATCAAGGCGAAACACCAGGCCCAGACGACTGGAAACTGCTGGGCGACTGCCTGACCAGCAACAAAGGCCCAAACTACGGCATAGAACACAGCCATCCCTTCCTGTCCCCAGATAGCCGCTACGCCTTCTTCAACTCCAATGTGTCCGGCGTCCTCCGGCCCTACGTCGCTGACCTCAAAAACCTCGATTTCTGAACGTCACGGCAATCCCCCACTCCAATCGGTAAGGAACCCCGCGTCATGACCGCCAAGCATGCATTTCTTCTCGCCTCTATCTGCGGCCTGCTGACCCTCAGCGGCCAAAACCTCGAACCAGCCACAACCGCCCAAGTCCAAAAATCCATCAGCGGCACCCCGTCAGCAGCTGAACCAGGCCGCAAAAAACTGATTGGCCACAGCTGGGATCTGCTGCGGGTCACCCCGGAAGACCTGCACCGCAACCTGGAAAAACTGGAAGCCCTGCCGTTAGACGGCATTTCAATTACCGTGAACGTCAAGCCGCCGGAAGGTAAGGTCCGCCGGTTCAGTGCCGCCTACACTGACCAGCCCTGGGATCGGCAATGGCTGGCCGAAGACCTCGAACACATCAAGGCCGTCTGCAGTGGCAAACTGCGCCACAACCTCATTACCTCCTATTGGGCGCCGCATCGCCGCCTGGCCTGGAACGACGATGCCGCCTGGTCTAACGCCGCCCACAACTTCGCGATCATCGCCTGGCTGGCCAAGCAGTCCGGCTGCAAAGGCATCCTGATGGACCCCGAAGACTATCCGAAAAGCCAGCAGTACACCCTGCTCCCGGAAGACGGCGACTATCCAACAACCGCTGCCCTCGCACGTCAACGCGGGGCACAGGTTATGCGCGCCATGAGCGCCGAGTTTCCAGACGCAGTCTTCCTCTCCTTCTGGTTCCTCAGCATGAACCCGTCGTTGTATCTGCGCAGAGGCGACCCGGCCGAGAATGTCGCCCGCGCCGGCAGCCTCTGGGTGCCTTTCATCAACGGACTGCTTGACGCCTTGCCCCCAGACGCCGTCATGGTCGACGCTACCGAAAACGCCTACCGCCACCGCTTCGAAACGTACGACTTCTATAAATCAGCCCTGCACATCAGCCGCAATGCCCTGCTCGTCGTCGCCCCGGAAAATCATGTCAAATACCGCAACCAGGTCCAAGTCGGCTTCGGGTTGTACCTGGACATGTACCGCACCGAGCCGACCTCGCGATGGTATTTCCCCGAACTCGACGGCTCCCGCCTCAAGCGCCTCCAGGCAAACTTCAACCAAGCTATCTACGCGGCAGACGAATACTGCTGGGTCTACGGCGAGAAATATGACTGGATCAAGTGGGACGTAACCAAAAACAACAAGGACAACGAGACCTGGGAAGACATCTTGCCTGGATTCAACCGCACCCTGGCGCTGCTGCGCGACCCGGAAACGGCCGCCCGCCAGTGGCTGGCAGAAAAACAGAAGGCCGGCACCCTGGTCAACCTGATTTCCAACCCGGAATGCACTCCCAAGACCGGCGAAGCCATGCCAGCGCCAGCCGAAGACTGGACTGCTGGCAGCCTGCCGCCGGGATGGAGCTTCTGGCAGCTGCAAGAAAAAATCGGCTCCTTTGGACTTGACAGCAGCAAAGGCCGCGGGGACAACTTCTCCGCCCGGGCCGAAGGCACTGGCAACAGCTGCATGATCGTCAAGGCGCCGGTGCAGACCGGCCGTTTGTATGTTGTCGAAACCTGGTGTCATGGCGGCAGCAACCCGGTCGTCCGCGTCCGCTGGACTTACAACGGCGCCTGGCAAGTGCCGGACCAGGACGTCTTCATCAACTATGAGACGACGCCTGACGCCCAAGGCTGGCGGCGCGGCGTCGGCGTCGCCGAAGTGCCAGCCGGAGTCAACGAGCTGGTCGTCCTGATGAGTGACCGCCTCGCCCCTGGCGAGACCGTCTGGTTTGACCAGCCTGCCGTCTATGCCATGGAGTAAAAAAAGCCACTGCTCGCTGGCAGCCCTGGCGAGCGTTTCCCCAATCATCTATTTAACACCACCACCTTTACTTGGAGTAACCACATCATGCGTGTCCTGGTCACCGGCGGCGCCGGATTCATTGGCAGTCATCTCGTCGAACATTTCCAAGGCAAGGCCGACGTCCGCGTGCTGGACAATCTACGCAGCGGACGCCTGAGCAACCTGCAAGGCTTTGACGTCGACTTCATCGAGGGTTCGATTCTTGACGACGCCCTGCTGGCCAAGGCCATGTCCGGCGTTGACGTAGTCTTTCATCTGGCTGCGATGATCAGCGTACCTGAGTCCATGGGCAAGCCGATCGAATGCGTGGAAATCAACACTATCGGCACCTTGAAAGTGCTGGAAGCCGCAGCCCGGGCCGGCGTCAAAAAACTCTGCCTGAGCACGTCGGCCGCAATTTATGGCGACAATCCGATCGTCCCAAAACGCGAAACCATGCTGCCAGAGCCGAAGAGTCCATACGCGGAGACCAAGCTGTCCGGCGAATACTACTGCGGCATCTACACGCGCGAAGGCCGCCTTGACACTGCCTGCCTGCGCTACTTCAATGTCTTCGGCCCGCGCCAGGACCCTAAGAGCCAGTACGCTGCGGCGGTGCCGATTTTCATTTCCCGAGCCTTGCGCCAGGAGCCGATCACCATCTTCGGCGATGGCGAACAGACGCGCGACTTCATCTATGTCAAGGACATCGTGGCCGCCAACGTCTTCTTCGCCTTGGAATCGCCGGCCACTGGCGTCTTCAACATCGCCTACGGCGGGAAAATCACCATCAACGACTTGGCTCGACGCATCATTGAGCTGACCGGCTCACGTTCGCAAATCGTCTATCTGCCAGAACGCGCCGGCGACGTGAAGCACTCTTCCGCCGCCATTGACAAGCTTTCCGCCGCTGGCTTCCGCCCTGGCGCCGACTTTGACCGCGGCCTGGCCGAGACCATCGCCTATTTCGCTGCCCAGGAGAAAGGGGCATGATCAAAATCCTCTTCATCTGCAAGGACAACCGCAGTTGCAGCCCAATGGCGGCGGCCTACCTGAAGCACCGCCTGGACGCGCTTGGCGCAACCGATTTCGAGGTGACCTCCTGCGGCCTTTCGACCCAGCACAACGACGCGGTCTGCGAAGGCGCCCGGGAGGCCCTAGCTGCCGTCGGCCTCGAGCCGCTGCGCATCGGCGTCCAGGCCATACAGCTTTTCCATGTCAAAACAGCCAATCTGATCCTCTGCATGACCCAGGAGCAACAGAAACGCCTGGAGAAAAAATTCGTCTCCGCCATTGGCAAGACCCGTCCCCTGATGAGCATCATCCAATCAGAGCGCGACGTTTTTGAGCCGCGGTGCCAGGACACCGCCAACCACGGCCACTGCTTAGCCATGATGCGTCCGGCTCTGGATGCCCTCGCCGAACGCCTGGCCTGATCCAGCGCCGCCCTTCAAGACACAAAAAACACCCTGGCGCGACCTAAGCCACAGCGCCGTCACCCAATCAGGAAACACCTCATGAGCATTACCATCGCCTCGGTTGACGCCAATTTTGAACGCGAGCCGCTGCGCCGGCCTTTCGGCTTCAAGGGCGGCTATATGTCAGAAATCTGGCAAAGCATCGCCCTGCTCAAAGCAACGACCGGCCAACGCGCCATCGGCTTGAACACCCAAAGCGTGCTATGGTCGGACGCGGACGTCTTCGTCAACCACTCCGAAGCCGCAGGCAACAGCCTGATGTTCGCCATGACCGAATACGCATTGCGACAGGCCAAGGGCATGACCTTCGACACCCCGTTCGATCTTCTTGACCGCCTGCTGCCCGCGACCTGGGAATACGGCAAGGCCATCACCCGCAATCCCGATCTCCGCATGACCTTCGCCCTCAATGCGTTAGTCGGCGTCGACGCTGCCGCCTGGCTGCTCTATGCCCGCGAAAATGACTTCACCTCGTTCGACGACATGATCCCGGCCGAATATCAGCCCCTGCTCAGCCATCGCCACAGCCTGGTCGGCTGCATACCCCTGATGGCCTACGCCGTCCCCATGCCGGAAATCATCCGACACGTGGAAGAAGGCTACTTCTTCATGAAAGTCAAAATCGGCTCAGACCCTGACAAGGACGGCGACCAGGAAAAAATGCTGCAATGGGACATGGCACGGGTCGAGGAAATCCATCGCGCCATTGGCAGCCGCGAGACGCCCTACACCACCAACGGCAAGATTCCCTACTATTTTGACGCCAACGGCCGCTATGACAGCAAAGACAGGCTGCGCCGCCTGCTTGACCACTGTGACAAAATCGGCATGTTAGACCAGATTATGATTGTGGAAGAGCCGTTCCCAGAAGACTACCTCGTTGATGTCAGCGACCTCGGCGTACGCATCGCTGCTGATGAAAGCGCCCACTGCGACAACGATGTGCGCGAGCGCATCAGCCTCGGCTACGGCGCCATCGCCCTCAAGCCAATCGCCAAAACACTGAGCATGACCCTGAAAATCGCTGAAGTCGCCCACCAGGCCAACGTTCCTATGTTCTGCGCAGACCTGACCGTCGGCCCTATCCAAGTTGACTGGAACAAGTCCTTTGCCGCCCGCATTGCGCCGCTGCCAGGCATGAAAATCGGGGTAGTGGAAACCAACGGGCACCAGAACTACCGCAACTGGGAAGCCATGCAGAGCTATCACCCCCAGGCTGGAGCGCCATGGACAACCGTTCACAACGGCTGCTTTGAACTGTCCAAGGACTTTTTCCTCCGCAGCGGCGGCATCCTGACTGACTCGAAACACTACGCCAGCCTCGTCATCGGCTGACTTAACTCAACCAGAACCCAGGCACACCCATGCATCATCTACTCCAAGACTATCTCGGCCAAGCGACTGCTGTCCTCAACCAGATCGCAGAACAGGAATCCGCCGTCCTGGAAAAGGCGGCTGGCATCATCGCAGAAGCATACTGCGGCAGCCAAGGCATCTACGTTTTCGGATGCACTCACTCCGCCATTTTAGCGGAAGACGTCTTCTACCGAGCCGGCGCCCCGGTCTTCTGGCGGCCTCTGTGGGGTCCTGGCATGACTATTTCCAGCACGCCGGGCATGCTCAGCACTGCTGCTGAACGCAACGAGGAGCTAGGGCGCTCCATTATCGCCTGCTCCCGCCTGGCGGCCGGCGACGTGCTGGTCATGGCCTCAACGTCCGGCAAAAACGCTGCTCCACTGGCAGTGGCTGAGACTGCCTTGGAACGCGGCGTGCAGGTGATCGCCATCACCTCGTCGCACTACCGCCAGCAGCGCGGCAACCATTCCCGCCTGGCCAATCTCTGGGACTTAGAGCAACGTCTGCTGATCATCGACAACCACGTCCCCTGCGGCGATGCCGCCATCAAAGTCGGCGACAGTCCCATGGGGCCGGTTTCCACCATGGCGGGTTCCTTCATCATGCACAGCTTGTCAGCCCTTGCCATTGACCTGCTCCAACAGCAGGGACTCACTCCGCCAGTCTTCCTCAGCTCCAACGCCCCAGGCGGAAGCGCACACAACAACGCCCTTCTTGCTAAACCAGAATGGCAGGAGGCCTTCCTGCTCCCGTAGGTTGGCACAGCCCGCCGAACAAGTATATATTGATGTTTGCCCCGGCAAGACCAGCGGCATGCCGCCGACAGCCGGGCAAAATCAGCGCCGAACCTGGCGCCAAAACCGTTGTTTCCTATTGGAGAAGGTATTATGCAATTAGTCTCACCGCAGATCGAAAAATTCCAGGCTTCCTCTTCCTGGATTCGTCGCATGTTTGAAGCTGGCATTGAACTGAAAAAACGCTACGGCGACGACAAGGTCTGCGACTTCAGCTTGGGCAATCCCGACCTGACGCCGCCGGCAGCCATCATCAACGCTATGCGCGATCTGACCGCACAAGTGGCGCGCCCCGCAGGCTTGGGCTATATGCCGAACGCTGGCTACGCCGACGTCCGCGCCGGTCTGGCCGCCTACCTCTCCAAAGAGCAGCAGACTCCTCTCCAGGCCAGCCACGTCGTCCTCACCTGCGGCGCTGCCGGCGGCATTAACGCCTTTTTCCGGGCTGTCCTCACCCCTGGCGAAGAAGTCCTCTGCCCGGCGCCCTATTTCGTCGAATACGGCTTCTACGCCGGCAACTTCGGCGGCGTCCTGCGCGCCGTCCCCTCCAATCCCGGTGACTTCCATCTCGATCTTGACGGCTTTGAACGCGCCATCACCGAAAAAACGCGGGCTGTCATCATCAATTCCCCGAACAATCCCAGCGGCGTCATCTACACGGAAGACGAACTGCGCCGCTTGGCCGCCATTTTAGACCGGGCCACGGCCAAATACGGGCGGCCTATCTTCCTGATCTCCGACGAGCCGTACCGCTTCCTGGCGTTTGACGGCGCGGTTGTCCCGCCGATGCTGCCCTTGTACACCTACACCGTCATCATCGGCTCATTTTCGAAGAACTTGGCTTTGGCCGGCGAGCGAGTCGGCTACATCGCGGTCAACCCCGCCATGCCTGGCGTCGACAGCTTAGTCTCTGGCGTGACCCTCACCAATCGCATCCTCGGCTTTGTCAACGCGCCCTGCATCGGCCAACGCCTGATGCTGGCAGCCCTGGGCACCCAAGCCGATGCTGACGCATACATCTCCCGACGCAAAAAAATGGCCGCAGTCCTGCGCGAAGCCGGCATCGACTTCAATATGCCCGACGGCACGTTCTACTTCTTCCCGAAAGTCCCAGGCACCATGTCGGACGTTGACTTTGTCCAGCTGCTGGCTGAAGAGTGCATCTTAGCCGTGCCTGGCAGCGGGTTTGGCTATCCCGGGTACTTCCGGCTCGCTCTTTGCGTTGACGAACGCTTCATCGACATCGCCCGGCCTGGCTTCATCAAAGCCGCCCGCAAAGCGAAATCAACCGCGCCCTGATTCCAACCGTCAGGAGAGACCATGACAGCACCCATCCCCCTTCCCAAGACCCTGGAAGAACACCGCCAGTACCTGCACGATGTGGTCAAGCTCAAGCTGCATTTCCTACATGGCTGGCTGCAACGCCACCCTGAAGAGTCCTTTGTCGATGCGCTCCGCAACCGCGTCGACATCTATCGGAAAACCGACATCAATCCAGTCGGCCTGAACCCGCCCAACATCACCTGGGAAGAACCGGCCTGGCTGGCACTGGAAAAACAGGCTGCGGCGATTTATGCGGCCTGCCTAGACGACGTCGACGCCTTTGAGCGCCAGGCCTTTGCCGTGTTCCAGCCCTCGATCGACGCTCGCTGCGAACGCGATTACCATGACCGCAGCACACGCAATGGCTACCAATGCGGCTGCCTACGCCATAATCCCCAAGCCGTTGACGGCAACGGACGCCGCACCCTGACCTTCCATATCGCCAATTTCCTCAGCCCAGAATCCTTCTTCGACTACCCCGGCTATGTGCGCGACAGCTTCCGCCGCCTGCTTGACATCGCGGAAAAAGACTTCCAAGCCGACCATATCGGCACTGGCACCTGGCTGAACTCCCTGCCGAAATGGCTGGTATACTTCCCCCAGGAATGGCTCGACAATATGGGGCCAGCCGATCACGACGTCAAATGGCACTACGGATTCTGGGGACAATTCCTGACCGCCCGCCAGACCCTGAATTACAAATACGCTCAAATCCTGCGTGACACCGGCCAAATGCCATACTTCCGCAAGTCGTCCTACTGCACTATCGAGGCGATGCGCAAAAAAATCGCCACCCTCTAAAGGACGTAATCGTTCAGCGATTGATATTCGGAATTCCGACAAGCTGCGGCATCAGGAAAGAAACGAGGGGCGAGAAACTGCTGTTTATCCGCAGATTACGCTGATAACGCAGATTTTTTCAGGGTGTGTTGTACAGGGAAAATAGTCGCACAACGGCAAAAACGCTAAAAGCGCGAAACATGCGGCAGCCACCGTCAACTATATCCATACCCTTTTGCGCCATAGCCGCTTAAGCTTGGATGCAGGCCTACTCCAAAAGCGGGCTCAACAGGGGCGCTGCCGGATTTGGCTCCCCTGCTTTTTCGCACTTGAAGTCGATTTCATCTATAAAGGGTGCTTTACATAGTCAACAAGCACGTTATATGCATGGAGGTCGAACAAGACTATAAGGCCAAGAATTGAATCATATATCAAAAGCGCAGTATGTTTTGCGTGTTCCCTTTTACTAAAAACCAGAGGGAGAAGGATAACCATACAAATTAACGGTAAAAATAAAAATATAGATGATTCTAAAAGTGGAAGACAGATTTCGCAATGCCTTGACATGGAAACTTCTCCTTGTCTAAATAAATAGGCAATATATTCTTCCAAAATGAAACGAGAAAAATACATAACCGCGCTTCCGGTCGTCAGCATGCGAATAATATGAAGACTTGACTTGATTGCTTCATTAATCAACAAGACAGCCGCTTTTTTAATTTTAGATAAATTAAGCATCGTGTCCTCCTGGAATTATGACCGTTTACAGCATCTTCTATCAGTAATAATGTTATCTGCGTAAATCCTATTCCGGACATTGAGCCAACGTCTCATCCCGCATTACTATAACCCAATTGCAAAAAAAAAGCCATCCGCAGCGCTGATTGCGCCTGGATGGCTTTTTGAAAATCTGTTCTGCTTCGCCTACGGCTTCTATGCGTACAGCAGAAGACTAGCGATGCTCACCCTTTTGCCTTAATGAATATAGTATGGACGCTGACAAATTCAGGGCGGCATCCGTCCTAGTCCGGATGCCGCCCTTTGATAAACGCTCACCATGGCGTCGGTCTTATTGCAAGTTGAAGTCCCACCATTTGCGGGGATGGAAAAGACTTCTGACAATGCTGCTGACATGGCCGTCAATCCAGACCACATTGCCGGTGTCATTGTGCCGGAAATACTCCCAGACTTTTTTCGGGTCACTGGCCCACTGCCCCATGCCTCCAAAAGGCATGTCGCCGCCATAGTTGTTTTCGTAGAGATGCTCAAAAGTATCCTGGCAAAACACGGTTTCAGCCGGTTTTTTGATGGCCATCTCTTTCGCGCCTTCGAGATAGCACCCTGGGAAGCCATACGCGGCATACATGCAGATCGTGTCTATCGGCAGGATCGCGGGTCTCTTGTTGTCCGGCTTCACTGCGGCGGGGCAGCCAAAGGCGGCCTTGTCACCGACATAGCGATGCAGCATGAGACCCCAGTAATGCATATCTACCTCCAGGCTCATGTAGTCCGTGACGGTCGGATCAGCTGGCCAGCCGCCGCCATTGAGATTGTTGCCATCGCTGACTTTCACTTTCTGGAAGGTGCCGTTGTGGTCGTCCACGTACATCCTCATGCCCGTGCCGATCTGCTTGAGGTTGCCGGTGCAGGATATCGCCCGCGCCTTGTCCCGCGCCTTGGACAAAGCCGGCAGCAGCATCGCCGCCAAAATCGCGATAATCGCAATCACGACCAGCAATTCAATGAGAGTAAACGGAGAAAATCGCCTTGTCTTGCTTGTCATATCACACCTCTTCATGTCTGTTTTCCCGCTTCAATCCAAGAACGCTCAATATAAGTTAAAGGCTCTTACTGCTCGTCAAAATTCCACCATTTACGGGGATGATAGAGATGCCTGACAATGCTGCTGACATGGCCGTCAACCCAGGTCACATTGGCGGTGTCATTGTGCCGGAAATACTCCCAGACTACTTTCGCGTCATCGGCCCACTGCGTCATGCCGTCAAAAGGCATGTCGCCGTTATTGTCGTAGCGATGTTCAAAAGTATCCTGGCAAAACACTGTTTCGGCTGGTTTCTTAATAGCCATCTCTTTGGCGCCTTCGAGGAAGGTACCCGGGAAGCCGTAGGTGGCGTACTTGAGGAGATTGTCCTTCGACTCGGCCTTGGGATAAAAGTTCGGATTCACGGCAGATGGGCAGCCAAAGGTGTTCTTGTCGCCGATATATGGATACAGCATGAGGCCCCAGTAATGCACTTCTGTTTCCAGGCTCATGTAGTCAACGACGTTCGGGTCAGCTGGCCAGGAGCCGGCATTCAGGGTGCCGCCATTACTGACTCTCACCTTCTGGAAGGTACCTTTGTGGTCGTCGACGTACATCCTCATGCCCGTGCCAATCTGCTTCAGATTGCTGGTGCAGGATATTGCCCTCGCCTTGTCCCGCGCCTTGGACAAGGCCGGCAGCAGCATCGCCGCCAAGATCGCGATGATCGCAATCACGACCAGCAACTCGATGAGGGTAAACGGAGAAAATCGCCTTGTCTTGTTTGTCATATCACACCTCTTCATGTCTGCTTTCTCGCTCCTATCTAAGGACGTTCGCAATATAAGTCAATGGCTCTTACTGCAGGCTAAAGTCCCACCATTTAGGGGGATGATAGAGATGCCTGACAATGCTGCTGACATGGCCGTCAATCCAAAGCACATTGCCGGTGTCATTGTGCCGGAAATACTCCCAGACCCACTTCGCGTTGCCGGCCCGTTGCGTCATGCCGTTATAGGGCATGTCGGTGCCGTCATAGCGCTGCTCAAAAGTATCCTGGCAAAACACGGTTTCGGACGGATTCTTGATGGCGCCTTCGCTTGCGCCTTCGAGGAAGCAAGCCGGGAAGCCGTAGGTGGCGTACTTGCAGATATTGTCCAGCGACTCGGAGCCGGGATACTGGTCCGGATTCACCGCCGATGGGCAGCCAAAGGCACCCTTGTCACCGATAAAGGGATGCAACATAAGACCCCAGTAATGCACATTTTTTTTCAGGTTCATATAATCTCTGGTGTCTGGATCAGCTGGCCAAGAGCCGGCATTGAGGGTGTAGCCATCTTTGACTCTCACCGCCTGGAAGGTGCTGTCGTAGGCGTCGACGTACATCCTCATGCCCACGCCAATCTGCTTCAGGTTGCTGGTGCAGGATATTGCTCGCGCCTTGTCCCGCGCCTTGGACAAGGCTGGCAGCAGCATCGCCGCCAAGATCGCGATGATCGCAATCACAACCAACAATTCAATGAGAGTAAACGGAGAAAATCGCCCTGTCTTGTTTGTCATATCACACCTCTTCATGTTTGTTTTCTCGCCCCAACCTAGGGACGTTTGCAATATAAGTTAATGGCTCTTACTGCTCGTCAAACTTCCACCATTTGCGGGGATGGTAGAGATTCCTGACAATGCTGCTGACATGGCCGTCAACCCAGGTCACATTGCCGGTGTTGTTGTGCCGGAAATACTCCCAGACCGCATCCGCGTTGGCCGCCCACTGCTTCATTCCATCAAAAGGCATGTCGGATTCTGCGCCACCTTTGTTATTGTCATAGCGATGTTCGAAAGTATCCTGGCAAAATACAGTTTCGGACGGTTTCTTGATGGCCATCTCCTTGGCGCCTTCAAGGAAGATACCCGGGAAGCCGTAGGTGGCATACATGCGGAGATTGTCCGGCGATTCGGACGTGGGATACAGGTCCGGATTGATCGCCGCTGGGCAGCCAAAGGTACTCTTGTCGCCAACATAGCGATGCAGCATGATGCCCCAGTAATGCACTTGCGATTTCAGGCTCATATAATCGAGAGTGTTTGGATCATCTGGCCAGGAGCCGGCATTAAGGGTGCCGCCGTCGCTGACTTTCACCTTTTGGAAGGTGCCGTTGTGGTCGTCCACGTACATCCTCATGCCCGTGCCAATCTGCTTGAGGTTGCTGGTGCAGGATATCGCCCGCGCCTTGTCCCGCGCCTTGGATAAAGCCGGCAGCAGCATCGCCGCCAAAATTGCGATGATCGCAATCACGACCAGCAACTCAATGAGTGTAAACGAAAAAAATCGCCTTGCCTTGCTTGTCATATCACACCTCTTCATGTCTGTCTTCCCCTTGTTTGTTTTCCCTGTGGGTTTTCAATTCTGCTTTACGCTTCGGTTTTTTGCACCTGTTTTTTACGTCGTTTTTTTGCCTAGTTTTCCCTGTTTGTTTTGCGTCTCTTTTTGGTGCCTTTGTCACTATTGATTCCCATTAATCTCCGGCAATTTTTCTGCATTTAATATAATCGGATTTGTGGTTGACATCAAATTCGTAAATTACCCCAAATATTACTATTATTCCATTTTGAATATATGCCTGATTTTATCCAAATATTTTTACATATTTTCTGATTGCTATGTCGTTGCTTCTATCTACTAAATCTCTACCAATTTTTCTACATTTAATATAATCGTTTTTTTGGTCGAAATCAAATTCGCAAACCACCCCAAATATGGCTATTATTTCATTTATAATATGAGCCTAATTTTATCTAAATCCCTGCGCTTATTTTCTAGCTGCCGTACGTAGCCTGGGCGACTCCCCGCATCTTTGCCCCAGCGACAAACGACAAATGACAAATGACCAACGACAGCCCCTCATAAATTCAGGGCAGCATCCGTTTTTGGTACGGATGCTGCCCCAACACGAGACGTTCGTAACAACCAGTCTTACTGCTGGCTGAAGTCCCACCATTTGCGTGGATGATAGAGATGTCTGACAATGCTGCTGACATGGCCGTCAATCCAAAGCACATTGCCGGTGTCATTGTGCCGGAAATACTCCCAGACCCACTTCGCGTTGCCGGCCCTCTGCGTCATGCCATCAAAGGGCATGTCGTTGCCGTCATAGCGCTGCTCAAAAGTATCCTGGCAAAACACTGTTTCGGACGGATTCTTGATGGCTCCTTCGCTTGCGCCTTCGAGAAAGCAACCAGGGAATCCATAGCAGGCATACAGGCGGATATTCTCAATTGACTCGGTCTTGGGATACTTGTCTGGATTCACTGCCATAGGACAACCAAAGGCGCTCTTGTCGCCGATAAAGGGATGCAGCATGAGACCCCAGTAATGCGTATTAACTCTCAGGCTCATATAATCTCGGGTGTCTGGATCGGCTGGCCAGGAGCCGGCATTGAGGGTGTAGCCATCTTTGACTCTCACCGCCTGGAAGGTGCTGTCGTAGGCGTCGAGGTACATCCTCATGCCCACGCCAATCTGCTTCAGATTGCTGGTGCAGGATATTGCCCGCGCCTTGTCACGCGCCTTGGACAAGGCCGGCAGCAGCATCGCCGCCAAGATCGCGATGATCGCAATCACGACCAGCAACTCAATGAGAGTAAATGGGGAAAATCGCCTTGTCTTGCTTGTCATATTACATTTATTCATGTCTGTTTTCTCCTGTCTGTCTTCCCTTGTCTGTTTTACGCATCTTCATTGTGCGTCTAATTGGCCTCTTTCTAATGCTGATTTTTTAGCTGTTCTTCGTGTTTTTTTAATAACATATACCGTTATTCCCTATCATCATACTACGGCATTCGTTTTTTTTGCTATTATTAATATAAGTGTACTGGCACTTGATATCAAGCCCATAACTCACCTAAATTCAGCTTTTATCCTATTTTAAACCCTGTCTTAACCTTGCCTAAACATTTCACCTGTTTTTTAATAATCATCCTGCTTTTTTAATCTAAAAATTCCCTTCATTTGCATCGTTTTTAATATATACGCATTATCACCTTCCTTCAAATCAGAAAATCACGCCAAATGTAGGTATTGTCCTATTTTGAACAACAGCCTAACTGTATCTAAATATTCACACCGGCCTTCTGGTATCAACGTCTTTGCCACAACTCTCTGACTGCCAGATTCTTTTATCTAAAAACAGGCATAATAGCGTTTGAAATCAAGCTTCAAAAACACCCAGAAAAAACTATTATTCCATTTCGAATATTTAGCTAACAATATCTAAATGATTGACATGCAAACAGCTGCTACCCGCCCCGCTATGTCCGTGCCACCCGGGACTGCACAGGCCGAATCACCTTGACGCCCAAGGCGGCGCCAGCACCTTATATTTCACGACGACATGTTTGCAACTTTTAGTTTATTAAGTATGGTAAATCAAGCTGGACATCACCCTGAAAGCCACCTTGCCACACCGTCGACCGCTTTCTTAGTGACTTCATATCCCACTCGCAACCAAGGAGATAAAACGCTATGACGGAAACCAAAATTTTTCTTGACGCGCGTCGCTCCACCGAATTGTGGCGTGGTGACGCTGCTGTTCTCGGCGGTTCCTGCGCTGGCCTGGCAGCGGCTTTAGCCCTGCGCCAACGCCGTCCTGACGCGCGTGTGTGCATCCTCGAGCCGTGCGCCAACCTTGGCCGCAAAATCACCCTTGAATGGCTGCCCGGGCAACCCGGCGGTGCCGTCGGCAAGATCGTCCGCAAAACGTGCGCCGAGCTCGGCATCCCCAGCAGCGCCAATCTGGACTTGGTCGGCGCAACCCTTGCGGTTGACGACTTTATCCAGCACCATGGCCTGGCCGCCTACGTCAAGGTTCAGCCCACTCTGCCGATATTCACGGCCTCTGGCATGCTGCGCGGCGTCGAAGTCGTCGGCAAAAGCGGGCGCCAGTTGGTTTCCGCCTCTCTGCTGGTTGACGCCACTCCTGGCCGCATTTTCAGCCGCACTCTGCTCGGCCTGGCGCCTCGCCAGCCTATCGCTGCTGGCCGCGCCATTTACCTGGCCGGTGTTGATGCCATGCCGTCCCAGCCGATTGCTGTACCGGCAGCGTTCGGCCTAAAAGACAACCTCGCCTTTCCGTCGCCAGCCGCCTGGGAGCATGAAGCCATCGTCCGCTTCACCCTGGACGTCGCCCCAGGCGAAAGCTCTGGCGACACCTATGCCAAGGGCCTGCGCACTGCCACCGAACTGACGGCCTGGCTGCGGGAAAACGTCCCTGCCTGCGCACAAGCCACCCTGGTAGATATCTCGCCGCTGGCGGCTCTCACCTACGCCCCGACCCGGGATGACCTCAGCAGCCTGTACCCACACGGCATTTACGCCCTCCCGGAACACGATGACTGGATCGCTGAATTGAACGCTGCCGAAACCTTCGTCGCCCAAGCGGTGAAGGCGCAGGCGCCATTCCCGGTGCCAGTCACTGACGAAGATGACATCCTCGCCACCTCCGAGCTGGAAGCAGACCCGGCCCAGGACCTTCCCGAGATTATTCTCCCGCCTGCCCCAGCCCGCATGCACGAAGGCACAGAAATCGCCGTTGCCGGCTTTGGCGTCGCTGGCGCCTTTGCGGCCGCAGCCGCTGCCCAGGAAGGCATGCAGGTCACTGTTCTCGATCCAACGTCCCTGCCTGGCGGCATCGCCACCATCGGCCGCGTCCACTCCTACTATCATGGCCTGCCAGGGGGACTGCAAGACAAAATCGACGAGCTGACAACGCAATGCGCAGCCCGCGTTTCCAGCCATGTCCGCGGCTATCATCCGATGGCCAGAGCCGAAGTCCTGATGAAGGAGATGCTGGCGGACGGCCGCTGCACCATCCTGCCAGAGCATACGGTTTTCGGCGTCATCAAGGAGGACAACCGGGTCTGTGCCCTGATCAGCGCTGCTGATGACGGCTACCATGTCTTCCCCTGCCAGGCCGCTATCGACGCCACCGGAGACGGCGACGTGGCTGCCGCCGCCGGCGCACCGACCACCTTAGGCCGCGAAGGCGACAACTCCCCGCAGCCGTACAGCTACACTCCCAGCCTAATCCACGGAGGCAATACCCTCCACCATCACAATTTCGATGCCGGCTGGGTCGACCCGACTGACACCACCGAATTCTCCCGAGGCCACTTCGATGGCCGCCATGCTATCCGCGACATGGGACCCTTCACCCAGGAATTCCACTATTGCACCATTGGCTCCATCATCGGCTTGCGCGAAAGCCGCTTCCTGATCGGCCGCGAAAACATCAACTTTGACGACTTCATGGAGGGCCGGGCTTGGGACGACGCCGTATGCAGCTCCAGCGCCCACCACGACAATCACGCCATGGACTATGCCGAAGAAAGCCGCTGGGCCTGGGAACATGTGATCATGTTCGGGCTTTGGCACTACGCCTGCCACGGCCAGATTCCATACGGCGCACTCGTGCCCCAAGAAGTCGACGGCCTTCTGGTCACTGGCCGCGCCATCGCCGTCGACCATGACCTGCACCAGCTCGTCCGCATGCAGCGTGACATGCAGGTACTCGGCGAAATCAGCGGCGTCGCCGCTGCCGAAGCCATCAAAGGCGGCGTGATGGTCGCCGATGTCGACCTGAAAGCCCTGCAATGCAACCTGGCCAAGCGCGGCGTCAAGCCCCTGGACCCGCGCAAGGCGATGGACTGCTCGACACCAGAGCTGCTCGCTGCACTGACCTGCGACGAAAAGGACGACAACGCCAAAAAATTGCAACGCGGACTGGCTATGTGGCGGTTGAGCAAAATGAAAGGCGACGCAGGCGCTTTCTGGCCTGAATTTTTCCAGACGGCCACTGGGCAGGCCCGGTTCGCCGGCGCGGTGGCTGCCGCCTTGGGTGGCCATGACTTGCCCGCTGTGCGCCAAAGCCTGAGCGAGGTGCTCGCAGCCCGGACTGCGGAGCCGCGCCTCGGCATCAAGGCGGCCGCCCCGTTCTTGGTCGCAGCCCTGGCCCTAGCCGAAATCAAGGGCGCTGACGCTGCCGTCGACCTGGCGGAACTGTTGGCCGAATGGAAACCGGGCGATGTCTTGACGCCCTCAGACCTGCTCCTGCTCCTCAAGGCGCTCGGCCAGACTGGAAATCGCGAAGTCGCCATCCCGGCCATCCGCGCCTTCCTGGCTAAATGGCCAGATGAGCTGTTCGCAATTCCGCTCTGGGGAGTCCGTCCTGGACAACCGACGACGCCGATCCGCCATACTGTCATCATCCGCGCCGCCCGCAGCCTGATTGAGCTGGGCGACCGGAGCGCCGCCGAACTAGTTCTGCCCTATCTGAAAGACCGGCGCCTAATCGTCCGCCGCTGGGCCCGCAAAGTCTACGCGGAAGGCCAGTAATAACCGCTGCTGAGCCATCGCCCTGGCCCAGCCGGGGCGATGGCGTCAGCCAAGCGGCCATCCCAGCCCAGCCCGTGACCCGCTATGGACATCCTCAACCAGAATGAACTCAAGACGTTGTTTGAAACATCGTTGTACTTTCTGGCGCTGCTGAATCCTGCCAGCAAGGTATTGTTCCTGTCAGCCCGGAAACCGGCGTTGACGGATAAGGAGCTGTCGCGCATCGCCTGGCGGGCGACCTTTTTCGCGTTCAGCATCCTGCTGGTGTTCTGCATCTGCGGCAATTTTCTGATGGCCCATGTCTTCCGGGTCGAATTGTACGCCTTGAAGCTGGCAGGCGGCCTTGTCCTGCTTCTCACGGGACTCAACGCCGTCCAAAAGGGCATCTTCTTCCATCAGGACGACGGCAAGATGATCAGCGACGATGAATTGTCAGTCGTGCCGCTGGCGTCGCCGCTGATCGCCGGTCCTGGCACAATCGCCGCCACAGTGTCGTATTCGCTGGAATACGGCGTCGGCAGAACCTTGCTGTCGCTGGCCATCGCCTTGCTGATCAACACCGCCTGCATGCTGGCGGCCAAGGTCATCGCCAAGGTTCTGGACGCGATGCTCATGATCGGGCCGTTGATCCGCCTGACCGGCCTGATCATCATGGCCGTCGCCATGCAAATGATGCTCACCGGCGCCGCTGAATGGATACAGGCGATACGGTGAGGCAAAGGCAGGGCGAATCCCTGCAACAGGTCAAAGCAGCGCACGCAAGTTCGGGAAGGGCTGCAAGGTGCGCTTCAGGATGCCGTGCATGTAGGCGATGGCAACGCCGTAATTGGTCATGGGAACGCCCTGATCATGGGCGCATTTCATGCGATACTTCACTTCCCGCTCGTTGAGCATGCAAGCGCCGCAGTGGATGATGAGCCGGAAAGGCGTCAAATCGTCTGGAAACTCAGTGCCGCTGGTGTACTGATACGTCATGTTCTTGCCAGTGAACTGCCGGATCCAATTTGGCAGCTTGACGGTGCCGATGTCATTGCACTGCCGATGATGCGTGCAGCCCTCTGAAATCAGCACCTTGTCGCCTTCCTGCAATTGGGACAGCTCACGGGCGCCGCGGACATTCGCCTCCAAGTCGCCCTTATAGCGGGCGAACAGGATGGAGAACGAGGTGAGCGGGATATCGCCCGGAGTATCAGCCGCGACCTTAGCGAACGCCTGGCTGTCAGTCACCACCATCCTAGGCCTTTCCGCCAGACGGCCAAGCATGGTTTTAAACTCGGTATCCTGGACTATCAGAGCGGCGGCGCCGACTTCGAGGATGTCGCGGATCGTCTGTTGCTGGGGCAGAATGAGCCGGCCTTTTGGCGCTGCCATGTCAATCGGCGTCACCAGCACCACCAGGTCATTCGGCTGCAAGAGGTCCGCGATGATGCGCGCGTTGTTCTCCTCCTCTGCTGCCTGCCGCGCGATAAGCTCCTTCAACTCTTGGATGTTGCGGCCATCCCGGCAGCTGATCGTTAGGCTGTTCGCGGCGGCGGCGGTCAAGCCGTCGGCCTTGTCGGCAAGATCCATTTTATTAAAGGCGATGACGTATGGGATGTTCTTGCTCTTGATGCGCTCTATGATGGCATCGTCTTCGGCGCTCATGCCTTGGCTGGCGTCCACGACCAGCACGGCGATATCGGTCTTATTAAGGACTTGGTGCGCCTTGCGGATGCGCTGGGTGGCCAACGCGCCCGCGTCGTCCAGCCCAGGCGTATCTATGATCACCACCGGCCCCAACGGCAGCAACTCCATAGTCTTGTAGACCGGGTCGGTTGTCGTGCCCTTGTGTTCGGAAACAATCGCCAGGTCCTGGCCAGTGATAGCATTGATGACGCTGGATTTGCCAGCGTTGCACTTGCCGAAAATGCCAATGTGACGACGGTTGGAAGTCGGAGTGTCGTTCAAACTCATAGTGATCCTCTGGTAGTGTAATCCTGTGGACGGTGTGGACAGGGTGGTGACATTTTAGTGGACAGTGGACAATGGACGTTAGTGGACTGAAGTGGACATTAGTAGACGATGGACTGTGGACAAAAATGGACTGTAGTGGAGAGTGGACGTGGACGTTAGTGGACTCTAGTGGACTGCCTGCCTCTAATTCTCGCCCCTCGCCCCTCGCCCCTATTTCATTCGCCTTTTGTGACATATATCTTCCAACGGCCGGCGTCATAAATGATGGGCATTTCTCCAACACGCTTACCGCTGCCCTTGTCCATCACATACATGCTGGCCATCAATCTGCCATCTTTTTCGGTCAGCTCTAATAAACTGCCGGGTGCATATCGGTGGCGCCCATAACCTTCGATGAAGTCCTGCGGGGTTTTGTCAACTGCTTCATCGGCGAGCTTTTGCGCTTCTCCATGCAGATAAAGGATGTCGCGCACCGGCGGGAGTTTTTCCGCCGTTAAATGATTCATGAGCTGGATAAAATCAGGAAAGGCATCGTAGGAAGCCTGATAGGTTAACTTTAATCGAATCGCGTCCTTGTAGCCATCGCTGAGTTTTTGGGGAATAAGGATTTGTTCTTGGCCATTCTTCGATGTGAAGACAATTCCGAACTCATCTTCAAAACCATCAGGTATTTTTATATAGCTGGCGGAATACTTGAGTTTTTTTGTGGCGCGAATAGCATTGTCGCCTTGCCCGTAGACCTGAATTATTGAATAATACGCCTTTTGCGCCTCCAAACCTGTGAGTATCTGACGATAGTCTTGCAGAATCGTCTTTTTTTTCTCTTCACTGAGGGACTGTTCCTGAAAAAAAACTGGCAGGTCAATGTCATTCACATCAAGACGGAAATCAGGATGAATTTCAAAATCCGAGAGATGTCTCTGCAATCTATGTGTTTCTCGCTCGTCTGCCTCTTCCTCTTTTAATATTTTCTGTACTGTTTTTTTATAGTCATAGATAAGGGAAATAAGCTTTTCCGCCTCTCTGACCCTTGGATCGTCTCTTTTTGGCAATGCGGCTTTATCAAGTCTTTTTAGAGCAACCTCCAGGTCGGGCGATTTCTGTAAAAGAATTTCTCGCCTACATAGGAATAAATTTCCGAGGTCATCCAGATAGCATGAACGCAGCCAGAGTGGCTCCTTTTTATTCAATGCGGCTTCTCTTAAAATAGCAGCGACTATTTCTACTTCATTGTCTGTCAATTCACGCCGCTCAATCCTGAGAGCATCAAATAACCCCCATTTCCATGTGCTTGGCAGAGAGGGTTCAAGGAGTTGCTTCAACGTCTTTTCTAATGGCTCATCTTTGCCGGGGCCTTGCAAATAATATCTTGCAAAAATCACCATGGAAACAACTGCATTTTCTGCTTCTCCCATATAATCAGGATCGTTTTGAGTTTCCCGAATAAAGTCCAAAAAGTCTTCACGATTCTGTGTAATAAGATATTGTTCAATTTTTTTAATCGCTTCAGATGAATCTTTCTTGCCCCGTACAATCTCTTGGCATTTTGCAAATATCGCTTTCCCGTTTGCACCATTATCAGCAACAATACATGAAGACAAAACCATCAGCAGCAGAAATATTTGTTTTGTCATATTCATACCTCGCTTTATGGTAAAGCAACCAGCAGAAAGAGAAGTAAAGTGCAAAATCTTATGATAGAAAGGGCGATTAACATAGTGGCTGTATGTAAACCGCCCCTAATATAACCTCCAGCCAAATATGTGCGCTAGTCATCAGAAATGGAAATCGCGCTGGCCATTTTGGATGGCGGCCAAATTGCGCAGCGTGATTTCCTTGACTTTGGGATTCGGGATATTTTCCACCTCTTGTCGGATGAGTTCCTCGCCGCGCTGGCGCGTGGGTTCGGATGCGTAGTCCATAAGGTATTCCTTCAAAGTCATCAGGGCATTGGGGTGGCAGCAATTCTGGATTTGGCCGCTTTTGCACAGGCTCATAAAGCGGTCGCCGGTGCGGCCTTCGCGGTAGCAGGCCGTGCAGAAGCTGGGGATGTAGCCCATGCCCATGAGCCAGTGTGCGACCTCGTCCAGGGTACGGCGGTCGCTGACCTCAAACTGGTCGGTGCGCGATTCCTCGGGTTCGGGTTCGCAATAGCCGCCGACGCTCGTCCGCGAAGCGCCGCTAATCTGCGAGACGCCCAAATGCAGCGCGCGTTCGCGAACCTGCTGACTTTCCCGCGTGGAGATGATCATGCCCGTGTAGGGTACAGCAACGCGGATGCACGCCACCAGCTTGGCAAAGGTATCGTCGCTGATGCCATTGTCAAACGAATCAGGGTCAATATCCTCAGCCGGCTTAACCCTGGGCACGCTGATCGTATGCGGTCCAACCCCGTAAACAACCTCCAGATGCTCGGCATGCATAAGCAGAGCCGTGAATTCATAGCGAAAATGCTCCAGGCCGAACAGGACACCAAAGCCGACGTCATCAATGCCACCCTGCATGGCGCGGTCCATCGCCTCGGTGTGATATGCGTAATCATGCTTCGGGCCGCTCGGGTGCAGGTGTTCGTAGCTCTCCTTGTGGTATGTTTCCTGGAACAGAATGTACGTCCCAATGCCGGCGTCCTTCAGTTTCCGGTAGTTCTCCACCGTCGTCGCCGCGATATTGACATTGACGCGCCGGATAGCGCCGTTCTTGTGCTTGATGCCGTAGATGGTCTTGATGCTCTCCAGGATGTACTCAATCGGGTTTTCCACTGGATGCTCGCCAGCCTCCAGGGCCAGGCGCTTGTGCCCCATGTCTTGCAGAGCGATGACCTCCCGCCGGATTTCCTCCTGGCTCAGTTTCTTGCGCGGGATGTGCTTGTTCTGCCGGTGATACGGGCAGTACAGGCAGCCATTAATGCAGTAGTTGGACAGGTACAGCGGCGCAAACATGACGATGCGGTTGCCGTAGATGTCCTTCTTGAGCTGCTCGGCCAGGCGGTAGATTTCCTGGTTCTTCTCGTCAATGTCACAGTCGAGAAGCACTGCTGCTTCGCGATGGCTCAGCCCCTTGCCCAGCTTGGCCCTGGCGATGATGGCGTCAATCAATTCAGCGTTATGCTTGTTGCTCTCGGCGTAGGCCAGTGTTTCCAGGACTTCGTCATGATTGATAAAATCCTCGGCCCGTGGTGATTTTACATCGTACATGTTGCGCTCCATTTCGTTGGTGCCGACGGTAGTCGGCATAGTGAGTTAAACTTGCTATGAGAAGAAAAAAAATCACATCTTTTTTGCGAAGGCGGTCATAATTTTGCTGTTGTTTCGTCCTGTTGTGCGAAGTTAGGGTGGTCGCCGCGTCCGGGCGCGATTCGGCAGTTGATTTCGGCCAGTCGTCGGCGCAGGTCTTCCAGTCCCTCGGCAGCTTCGGCACCGCTGCTGAGCTTGTTGTCATAAATCGAATATTTGCTGCGCACATCAGGCGGCGACAAATTCGGCATAATGACATTGGCACCGGCCAGCACGCCCAGCTCGCGGCCGCGCGGGTGAATGCTGCCCAACGCGGTCGTCGCTGGCAGCAGCACGGTCGGCAGCAGCAGGCGCAGAACGCCCAGCAGAAACAGCGTCAAATCCAAGTCGCCGGCAGGCGCCTGTGCAAACGGCGTGTCATGATGCGGCATGAACGGCCCGATGCCGATCATCTCCGGCTTGAAATTAGCCAGAAAAGCCAAGTCCTTAGCCAGGCAATCCAGCGTCTGCCCTGGAGACCCGACGATGAAGCCAGCCCCGGTCTGATAGCCAAGCGAACGCAAATCGCGCAGGCAGCGCAAACGATTCTCCAAGGTGAGACTTTCCGGATGCAGCTTCCGGTAGTGCTCCGGATCAGCGGTTTCATGGCGCAGCAAATAGCGTTCTGCGCCGGCCTCACGTAGCCGCCGGTAGCTCTCATACGACTTTTCGCCGAGCGACAAGGTGACAGCGCTGCCAGGACAGCTCGCCTTGACGCTGCGCACCAGGGCAACGATGCGTTCGTCCGTGAAATACTCGTCCTCGCCGCCCTGGAGGACAAAGGTGCGAAAGCCGAGTCGATAGCCGACTTCGCAGCTGGCCAGAATCTGCTCTGGCGTCAGACGGTACCGTTCCGCATTGCGGTTGCTGCGACGGAGACCGCAGTAGTAGCAGTCGTTGCGGCAATAGCTGCTCAACTCCACCAGGCCGCGCAAGAACACCTGCGGCCCGTAGATGCGGTCGCGGACGCGCCGAGCCCGCGCAAACAGCTCCTCGGCCAACGCCGGGGAACGCGCTTGCAGCAGCTCGACGTATTCGGCGTGACTGAGACCGCCGCCCTCAGCGAGCTTATCCAACAATTGCAGCGACATGACTTCGCCTCCCAGATTCACGCCATAGTCGGCGGAGAGTCCTTCTTAGCGTAGATAATCTTAGCGCTCACGCCAGGAAGCATGCCAAGCCGACCGGCCATGGCGCTGATCACATCTTCCGGAGCGTCAACCGCAACGCTGATAATCGACATGCGCCGCTCCCGGTAGGGAATGCCCATCCGCCCGATGATGTACTCGCCATACTGATGCAGAATAGCGTTCAGCTTTTCCACTGACTCAAGATTCTCCACGACAATGCCAATCAACGCGACCCGTGTGGCCATGCTCCACCTCGCCAATGCTGTTTTGGGACAAAAAAAAAGCGCCCTCCGGAAAGGACGCAGACAAATGGCAGGCTATGACAGCCCACGCCGCCGCAGCCAGTTCATTCCCGTCGTCTTCAACCTCAGAGCCGCCCATGCGCCTCTTCAGCCTCAGTCCGGATATGTATAAAAAAGATTCGGCGCCAGAAAAGCCTGCACGCCTCATCCTTTGCGGTCTCCTTCAACCACGGCGCCAACCGCAGCCAAATTCGAATGCACACAGCCTATACTATAATATACCAACGAAATTTTGCCCATCGCGCCTGCCGCAAATTGACGACCTAGCTTGATATTTTCAGGCCGCGACAAGTCATGTTGACCCAAAACCCAGCGACAACTGTTCCTCCCCTGCCTTGTTTTCCGCAGTCTGCGGGTGTATAGTTTTCCACTGATCACAAGTAGCCGACCGCCAGCTGTTTTTCACTATAATCATCAACCCAGAGGCAAGCCATGAAAAAAATCCTGTTGTGCGCGACCATGACCTCCCTGCTGTTCACAGCCGCTGCTCAGAACGCCCCGGAGCTGCTTATCAACGACGCCTACCGCATCGTGACTGCGGCCCAGCCGATTCCAGCCGAAGAATTCGCCGCTACTGAACTGAAAGCCTATCTGGACAAAGTCACCAGCAAGGCGTTCACCATCGTCTCCGAGGCCAACCACGACGGCGCCCCAGCCATTCACCTGGGCCAGACCGCCCTGGCCACAGCCAACTGCGCCAGCGATTACGGCAAAGAGGAATATCACCTCAAGGCCGTCGGCAAAAACGTCATCATCACCGGCGGCCGCCCACGCGGCGTTCTTTTTGGGACGTATGAATTTCTGGAGCGTTTCGCCGGGGTGCGTTTCTTGAGCCTTGACTTCGAGCACATTCCCAGCCGGAATGCTATCGCTGTCCCCGCCAATCTCGACATCCGCTACGCCCCGCCTTTCATCTACCGCGACATCTACCCTGGACACGCCTACATCCCAGGCCAGTACCGCCGCAAAACCCGCCAGAACAGCGGCGGCCACCTGCCCCGACTTGGGTTCAACGAAAACTATGGCGCCCCCCGCGGCGTCCATTCCATGCACATCTACTCTGCCGATTTCCCCAAGGAAATCTCCTGGATGAACAAAGATGGCGACCGGCAAGTCATCAGCACGCCCTATAAAGGCTCTATCTGCTTCTCCCAGCCTGAAGTCCTGGACCGCTTTGCCGCTAAGGTGAAGGACTATGTCAAACAAGACCGCGCCCGCTGCGCCGAAACTGGCGCTCCCTGGCCGGTCTTCTACGTCGTCGATCAGAATGACTGCGCTGTCGAATGCTTCTGTCCAGAATGTCAGGCGAAAGTCAAGCAGCATGACGTTTCCGGGCTGGTCATCGACTTTATGAACAAGCTCTGGGAGCGCGTCAGCGCTGATTATCCCGACATCTACCTGATGATGTTCGCCTACCATGACTCCACGACTCCGCCCACCAGCAGCTTGAAGCCCAAGGGCAACGTCATCGTGCGCCTGGCCTACATGGACCACGAATTCAGCGGCTCAGGCAAAGTCAAGCGCGATGCCATGTTCCCGCTCTCGCACCCCAATAACAAGCCATACGACGACGCCATGACCGCCTGGCAGAACTGCGCCGATCACATCGCAATCTGGGACTACTGGAAACTGTTCAACTGCGGGTTCCAGACTCCCATGCACAACCTCTCCGCCATTCCCGGCTTAGTGCGCCGCTACCGCGACATCAACGCCAAGCACTTCTTCGTTGAAATGGAACTCGGCGTGACTGTCCCCCTGACCTTCTTTGACCTGCGTTACTATCTCGGCGCTAAAATGATGAATGACCCTGACCTTGATCCTGACCAGCTGATCGCCGAGTACATGACCCTGTTCTACGGCAAGGCCGCGCCCTTCATGCAGGAGTTCAAGACCTACATCGAAAAGCGCATGGCGGAAATGGACGTGCCGCTCGGTTCAGTCAAGCCGGAAAAACGCCCGTTCCTGGATGCGGCCTTCTTCACCACCCTCTACGGCCTGCTTGACCAGGCGGAAAAAGCGGAAATCGGCAACCAGGCAATTATCAATAACATCAGACAGGAACGGCTGGTCGTCGATCACGCCTACTTGCACCTCTGGAAAACCCACAATAACCCACTTGGCCTGGATAAGAAAGCCATCCAGCAACGCATCGCGGAAAACGCTGACCGCTTTGGCCGCAAGTACTTTCCGGCAACCTGGGAACGCGACCGCGAACCAGCCCTGGAATTCCTCTGCGACAACATGGACTTCCCGGAAAAAAGCGCCAATATCAAGGCTATGCCGATGGATGGCCTGGACTTTGCTGGGCACGACCTCGTCGAACTTGACGCCAGCGAACTGGACGGCGGCTTCCCCGTCGATGACCCAGACGCCTTTCGCGGCAAGGCCAAATCCAAAGGCAGCGAAGGCAAGCCCGACTATCATGCCAAGCCGTTCACCTACGGCATCTATGACTGGAAATTCAGGAAGTACATCTCGACCGCCAACCTGGCAAAAGAAAACACACCACAGGACGAGAAATACCACTGGTATTATGCCGGCAGGACGCGCGTCTATTCTGAGCGGACGCGCCTGTGGACGCACTGGTCATGGACCATGAACTTCACATTCCGCAAGGCCATGCAGAACCAGGAGCACAAGCAGCTCTACGACGTCTACATGTCCGCCAAACTGCAAGGCCCGTCCTACGTGGCGGGTTCCCAGCTGCCGGACGAGGTGCGCGTCGACCGCGTCATCCTCATCAAGGTCAATCCCAATGACCCACCCCTGAAGCAATAACCCTAAGACAAAATTTTCGTGTTCATCAGTGTTCATCAGCGGTTTTCGGCCGAACGCCGGATTGCTTCCGGCAACGCAATCATTTCAGCCACCCCGAGTTCGCGGCGAATGCGCTCCGTGAACGGGACATAGCGGGACGGTGCCTTGGCCGGTTCAGGGACACCGAGAACTTGAATGCCGTTGGCAGTCCCAAGAGCCGACCGCACCTGGTGCGCCAGTTCCAGAATCGTCAGAGCCGCCTCGGAACCGACATTGTAGGGACGGGCGCTTTCGCCCCGGTCGAGGAGCGCAAGCAGCCAGTCCACTAGGTCGTCAGCGTAAAGATAGGAACGGTAAGGAGTTCCGTCGCCGCGGATGATAATGTCGGTTCCCGCCAGGCAATCCCGGATGAAATTGCCGATAGCGAAGTGAAGATGGCGGTTGAGATATGGTCCGGTGAAGGCGAAACAGCGGGCGATCACGGCGTGAATGTCCGAGGCGACCAGCATTTGCTCGGCTGCGTATTTGGCAATGCCGTACTCCGTGACGGGGTGGCAGGGGCACGTTTCCGGGATTTTGTCGACTCCGGGAGGTTGCGGCCCATACACTTCGCCGGAACTGGTGAACAGAATCTTTTCCGCGCCGCACTGCCGGGCGAATCGCAACACCTGTTCCGTTCCCCGCAAAATAATATCGCGCTGTCCCTCCGGTGGCGGGTTTTGAATCGGGGTCGCGGCGTGGATGATCAAATCAAAGCGGGCTTGAGGCAAGGCAAAAGTGCGCACGTCTCCCGCAACTAGGCGGACATTGGGCAGACCGGCCAGTGAAGGGCATGCCTGCCGAAAAGCCTCTGGTTCGCGCGATAAGACCGTAATCGTGTTGTCGGCGAGAACGCCCCGGCGGCATTGGTCAAGAATGCTCTTGCCGAAAAAACCGGTACCGCCAGTCAGAAAGATGCGTTTGTGGCGCAAAGACTCAAGAGGCATGTCCAGACTTCCTTCCGCTCCTGAAGGAGAAGTACTTGTGCCCGAAATAACTGAATGCAATAACAATGACGGTTCCGAGAATGTTGGCCGCGACCGGATGCATGCCCAACCCCTGAACCAAGAGCGCCAGCAGAACCATCCCGGTCAGAGACCCTGCGCCGTAGACCACATAGCATTTCAGATATTCCCGGAGGACATTGCCTTTCGTCTTGAAGACAAAAAACTTATAGCAAAGAAACGCATTGGTGATGGACAGGATGTTGGCTGGGATGCCAAGAATCAGATAATGAACCCGGTCACCCAAGAGGCCATAAAGAAGCGTATATATTCCAATGCCAAAAAGTGTATTCCACGCGCCGGTCAGCAGATAGCGCCAAAAAGCATAGCACGGCTCACGCAGAATACACATCCCGTGCGTCCGCCAAATGTTTTCCAGATGTTTTTGCCAACTGCTGTCGCTCATGGGTCAAAATTGATCCGTTCCTCTTCAACGACCAGAGGCTTGTTCTTGACTTGAGTCCAAATCGCGCCAATGTATTCACCGACAATGCCAATGAAAATCAGCTGTATCGATCCTAAAAAGAACATGCCGATGATCAGCGGCGCCAGCCCGAAGGAAAAAGTGTCCCAGTAAATTAATTTCAAAAGAAGATAAACCATGGCAATCAGAAAACTGATAAAACCAATGAAAATACCAGAAAAGACCGCGAGGCGCAAAGGCACTTTGGAGTAATTGACCAATCCAGTAATGGCATAGTCGTAGTAACTGAAAAAATTGTACGAACTCCGTCCGTGCTGACGTGGTGCCTGCACGTATGGAATTTCACACCGCTTAAAGCCAATTTCGGAAATCAGCCCGCGCGGATAGGGGATGACTTCATGAAACTGCTTCATTGCGTCCAAGACTTTGCGGTCGTACAGTCCAAAGCCGTGAAAATTCTGAATCAAAGGGACTTCGGACATACTATCCAGGAGCCGATAGTAAAATTTACGGATCAAGGTCATGACGCTGGTGCCGCCATACTCCTTTTTGACGGCACAGACCACGTCATAGCCCTCTTGCCATTTTAGAATAAATTGCTCGATCATCTCGGGCGGGTCTTGGAGGTCTGTGCATAAGCCAATCATGGCGTCGCCGGTGCATTGCAAATACGTATTGTAGCCCGAACGCGGCGCCCCGAAATTGTTAGCGTTGAAAATACACTTGAAATTCTTGTCCGCAGTAGCAATCCGACGCATGACCTCGCGCGTATTGTCGGTTGACTTATTGTCGGCAATGATGAATTCGTAGTCGTATTCAGGGAATTTTTTCAACTGAGCTAGGACGCGGTCATAGAAAAGCTGAATATTCTCGCCCTCGTTGTAGGCTCCGGAGCAGACCGATATCTTTTTTCGCCTTGTCATTTCTGCCTCCGCAACTTGTCCACAGGGAAGCCGTCAATATTGTCACGGGTGTAGTGGTCACTCAGGTAAACATCACAGCGTGCGCAGGAGAAATTCTCCGTTTTGCGATTTTCCAGCTGCATGATTTGAAAAGCAAGCCATTCGGGGGAGGCCCACAAGTCTTGCAGAGACTTCTCCTCCATGTTGCCGAGATTAGTCCCGCCGATAAAGTCGACGCAGCAGGGCGAGACATCGCCATTGCAACGGACCGCCATCGTGGTGAAGGGCATCGGACAAGCTATCCTCCTGGTGCTGTGAGCCTGGAAATCCGCCACAGCCTTGCTGTGGTTCGCCTGATAGATTTTTTCGGTGAACTTCTGTTCGTCCGTTTGAATCCAGTTATGCGGCTTGTCCAGGTAAAGTTCATCAGCTACATCTTGGTACATAGCTATGAAAGCGTCATTTTGGGTTTGATCGTACGTATCGAGCATTTTCGGGCTGACAAATGGCCGCTCGGAGCCTTGCTGCCGCTTGATTTCCTGCAAGAACCGCAGATTTTCGTGGATAGTTTTCGGAGTAATGCCTGAACCGGTGATTTCCCGATGCCGCTCCGCATCAGTCGCATAGATGGAGACGCGCAGGTAATCCAGCTGGCAGTCCACCATGCTCCGGGCGACTTCCGGCGTCAACAAGCTGGCATTAGTCGTGGTTTCGATCCGGTCGGCGATAGCAGCTTCCTTAGCTAAGCGCAGCATCTCGCCAAAATCCTGATTGATCAATGGCTCCCCGTACAAGCTCAATTTCAAGACTTTCAGCTTCTCGCCCGGCCAGGCTTGCATCTGTTCTATAATCCTCTGAAAACGGCCCAGAGGCATATTTTGACGGTTCCGGCTGAAAGAGTTGTCCTGCTTCAGGCTCTGGAAGCAGTGAATACAATGGAAATTGCAGAGGCTGGACGGCTCGACCAAGAGCGTGAAAGGCTTCGCCAGCGGCAAAACCTCCATCAAATTGTGCCGATTCGTATTCTTCAGATCAGTGTAACGGATCATACGATGAAATCCTCATCGGTAAAGGCTTCTTTCCAGCTGATCGGCAAGGGCTTGCCGTAAAATTTGGTCATATACTTATCAATAAATCCTCGGTCTTCGCCGGAAAGACATTTGGCGCTGTAATTGGCAAAATGCTTGATGCTCATCCCGCGATTGATGATCGTTTCCAGGGACTCCTCAAAAATGTTGCCGATGCCAATGTGGATGAACACACAGGGAAGAATGTCCCCGAACGGGGTGAGATGCAACACCGCCATAACGCAGCCGCAGCCTTTGTCCATGCCGTAGCCTGGAAACGTATCCCGGTGAATCACGGGATACTGCCGGTGCAGCTCATAGATATACTTAGTATCCTCCTCGTCCACCAAAATTTCATGACGGCCTTCCAGCTCGCCGATGGCGCGGGCGATGAGCACGTCGACCGAGTAGCCGTTGGCAGTGGCGAATTGGGCCATCTCCTCCAACTGGCCGGTACGGCAATTCTGATGGGAAACCACAGTCTGGATCACGACGCTCAAGCCGGCGTTCTTCGCGTTTTCCAAAGCTTTAATTGCCTTTTTGTAGGCACCCGGGAAATTGCGGTTACGGTCATGCTCGGCCTCGTTAAAGTTGTCCAAGCTGATCCGGACCTTATCCCAGCCGACACTTTTCAAGCGCTGCGCCATCTCCTCATCCAAGAAAAATCCATTCGTACTCATCGAAAGATGAAATTTATCTGGTTGCAAAGCGGCCATCACCTGGTCGAAATCCTTCAAGAGCAGAGGTTCGCCGCCGGAGAGGTTGAATTGACACAGCCCGTATGCGTCAGCCTCGTCAGTAAAACGGCGCAACGATTCCGGAGTCAGGCGCCGCTTGGGAACTGCTGGCGTAAAGCGCTTAGAGGCGCAGCAGTGTGAACAACGCAGATTACAGGCGTAACTGTAGACGATATCGACGATCGGGGTTGGAATGCCCTGCTCAAAACGCTCCTTGATTTTGAGGACTTTTTCGTATACAGCCGGCTTTTCCGCCTTCAATTTGGCTCTTTTGGTCTGCTCGAGCTGTTGCTCCGTCATACGTGCCATATATCCTCCTGTCATATCGTCGCGTAGCAGATAGTCTCATACTCGTACATCGTATGATGCCGGAAAAAAATCTTGTA